>Ga0310902_10000087_pt1 | contig 19646 bp, 14 predicted proteins | sample C24D3metaG_FD_203748 | JGI IMG/M metagenome (GOLD analysis project Ga0310902, IMG submission 203748) | Lab incubated soil microbial communities from West Virginia University Organic Research Farm, Morgantown, WV, United States - C24D3 | ecosystem: Environmental > Terrestrial > Soil >...
CGATCGCCTCGCCCGCCTTGTAGCGCCAGCGCAGCTTGCCATCGGCGAGGCCGACCGCGATCAGCTCGCCGGTCGCCGTCCCGGCATACACCACGTCATCGACGATCGCCGGCGATGAATCAAACGCCTCGCCGCCTTCCCACGCCCATGCCAGCTTCGGCGCCGGCGCGATCGTCGTCGAGGAGATTCCGGTGAGCGAGTAGGAGCCGCGAAACTGCGGCCAGGCATTCGCGGGCGCACCAGCGGGCGGCGCGGGCTTCGCTTGCGCAAAAGCACAACGCGGCACTAAGCCGAGAGCCGCGCAAGCACTGAGAAAATCTCGCCGATTCATGTCTTGAACAGAAGAAGGAAAGAAAGGAAGACTTCTTTTCTTCCTTTCTTCTGTTTATTTCTTCAACTGCGCGCCTTCTTGCAGCGCGTACAACTGGTTGCGGTTCATGATGAACAGCTTGCCGTTGGCCGGCACCGCCGTCGCATAGACGGAGCTGCCCATGTTCTGCTCCGACACCAGCTTGAACGTCTTGCCGTGCTCGATCACCGAGATGTCGCCGTCCTCGTCGCCGAGATAGACCTTGTTGTCGATGATCATCGGCGAGCCCCAGATCGCCGCGAACATGTCGTGCGTCCAGTAGGGTTTGCCGGTCTTCAGATCGAGGCAGTGCAGGAAGCCGCTGAAGTCGGCGAGATAGATCAGCCCGTCCTTGATCGCCGCCGTCGAGATCGATCGGCGAATCTTGTCGAAGTGCCAGAGCATGCCGGTCTGCGTGATGTCGCCGCGCTTGGTGGCGTCGATCGCGTAGGCGTGGCCGACACCCTCACCGTGCTCGGGATCCTGGCCGTTCGAAATGTAGACGACGTTCTCGTAGATCACCGGCGTGCTGATGACTTCGTTGCGCGTCTTCGGCCACAGCGAGTCCTTCGGGTTGGTGTCGAACTCCCACAGCTTCTTGCCGCTCTGCGCCTCATAGCCGCGCACCCAGCCGTCGCCCTGCGCGTGCACGACCTGGCGCACGCCGCCGATGTCGCCGACCGCGGGCGTCGACCACTGGCCGTGGAGGATGCGATCGCCCACCGAGTTGTCTTCCCAGCGCAGCTTGCCGCTCTCGATCTCGACGGCGATGATCGACGGCGCCTTCGGCGACGGGATGTTGACGTGGCTTTCGTCCTGGCCGTTGCCGGTGCTGCAATACAGCAGCCCGCCATCGATCACCGGCGAGCAATTCGCGAGGTTGTGCGGGAAGGTGCCGACCTCCTCCATCATGTCGAAGATCCAGATGATGTCGATGTCGGTCTTGCCCGTCAGCTTCTCGTCCTTGTACGGGCCGTCGTTCTCGCCGTCGTGAAATCCCTTCAGATCGGCGGCGATAATCTGGCCGCGATTGGACGTGAAATACGCGACGCCGCGCACTACCGTGGGTGAGCTGGCGATGCCCTGATACGGCCAGTCGTTGGCGCGGCCCGACGACAGCTTCTCGAACGTCGCCTGCCACATGAACTCGCCGGTCTCTTCGTTGAAGGCCATCAGCACGCCGCGATCGCCGGGCTGCTTCGGATCCTTCATCGCCTCGTTGTTGGTGCCGATCATCACGACACCCTCGGCGACCGTCGGGTTGCCGTACGACTGCGACCCGAGCTCGGCCACCCACTTCACGTTCTTGCCGGTCTTGACGTCCCACGTCGTCGGCAGGCCTTTCATGTCCGACACCATGTTGCGGCTTGGCGTGCCGCCCCACATCGGCCAGTCCGCGGACACCGCGGACGACGCCGCGAGGACGGCTAACACACTCAGAATAATTCGACGCATCGATTGCTTCCTGTTCGCCTGTTGGCCTGTTGGCCTACTGATTCTTATAGACCTTCACGTTATCGAAATAGACGTCGGAGATGCCGTCGGCATAGAGGCCGGGGCTCCCCATCTTGTGCGGAATCTTGTCCACCTTCTCGATGGTCCACGCCGCCGGTTCGGGATCGGCTGACGGCCACACCTTGCCGCGCACGCGCGCCGAGCCGTCCGGCAGTTGATCGACGCGCAGCTTCAAGCGGTACCACTTGTCCGCATCCCAGGCGAACGGCACGCGCACGGTCATCTCGTCGGCGGCCTGCCATGGATGCAATTCGAGCTTCTGGCCGTTGCCGAACAACACGAGGCCGTACCGCTCGTTGATCAAGCCGACGTCGCCGCGCTGCCGGCGCGTCTCGCGCCCGCGCACGTCGGCTTCGACCGTGTAGCCCGTCATCGTCGGCTGACCCAGGAACACCTTCGCGCGGCGCCCGACGGTGTCGTCACGCGGCCGCATCAGCACCTTGCCGGCGCCTTCGACGGTGCGCTGGAACACCTTGCCCGGCGCGCCGGTCCACCACGCGGGCGGCGCTTCGGCCGCGGCACTGTCGAAGTCAAACGACCACGGCAGCGGCTCGACGACGCGCACGCGCGCGGTGCCGCTCGCTCCGGCCACCGTCGCTTTCACGAATCCCGCGCTCGATCCCTGCGCCGCAGCGGTGTACACGCCCTTGGCATCCACCGCACCGCTCACCTGATCGACCGACCACTGCGCCGCGGGCTCTTCACGAATGAAGTTGCCCTTCGCATCGAACAACCGCGCCTTGAGCGTAACGGTCTGTCCGGGAGAAATGATCGATTCATACGGAAACACTTGAACCACCGCAGGCGAACCAGTGGAACTCGTGGAACCAGTGGAACCCGTGGAACCCGTGGAACTGCGCGCAGCAGTGCGCGCGATGCGCTTGCCGATCGCGTATGTGGCGTCCATTGACGTGACGTAGACGCGACCGTCAGCAACGATCGGCGACGCGATGATCGGTTCCGGTGTCTGCTCCGTTCCGAGCAGATCCTCGTCGAGCACTTCGACGCCCGTCGCCGAGGGGCGGAGAATATAGAACTTGCCGTTCTCGGTGCCGACATACAGCTTGCCGTCGGCGAGCAGCGGCGATCCCTTCTGCAACGTGCCGAGCGACTTCTCCCACAGCCTGGCGCCGGTCTTCAGGTCGAACGCGCCGACGATGGCGCTGTTGTCGATCGTGTAGAGCCGCTGGTCGTCCATCACCGGCGACGCGAACGACGGCAGGAAACCGCGCGTGCGCCACTTGAACGCGTCGACGGCCAGCGTGCCGCTCTTCGTCGCGTCGACGGCGGCGATCATGCCCATCTCCGTCGTGTCCATGTTCTCTTCGCCGTGCGTGATGTAGGCGACGTTGTCACGGAACAGCGCGCTGTTGAGGATGGCGCGCTTGCTGACTTCGATCGACCAGATCTTCTCGCCGGTGTTGACCTTCAGCGCGTGATACACGCCGTCGGTGCCGCCGACGATCAACGCGCGCGTGCCGTCGATGTTCGCGACGATCGGCGTCGAATAATTGGTGTCGTAGTGGCGCGCCTGCGGCGACGCAATCCACACCGTCTGTCCCGTCTTCTTGTCGAACGCGAAGTAACGGTTGCCGGTGCGGTTGAGATCGCCCCACGCGAGCACGAGGGCGTTGAGGATCACCTTGTCGCCTTCGACGATGGGCGACGTGGTGCGGCCGCCGTGGGTCGTCACCGCGCCGTATTCATCGGGCAGCGATCGATCCCACACGATCTTTCCGTCGGGCGCGACGCAGATCAATTGCGCGGCGACGGTGAAGACGTAGATGTTGCCGGTCTCGGGGTCGACCGCGGGCGACGCCCACGACGCGCGGTGCTGCGGCACGTCGCTGAGGTACTGGCTGAACCGCTTCTCCCATACGACCTTCCCGGTCTCGGCATCGATCGCGACGAGGCGCTCCTGCGTGTTCGCCAGATCGCCGACGGGCGAATTCAGATAGAGCCGGTTGCCGAACACGACCGGCGACGAGCGGCTGCCGATCGGAATGCGCCACGCCAGGTTCTCGCCTTTCGGCGACCACTTCGCCGGCAGGTTGATTTCTGACGAACGCCCGTCGCGCGACGGGCCGCGCCATTCGGGCCAGTCGGACGCCGCGGTCACGACGATGGCCGACGCCGCGATCGCCGCAGCCAGGGCCGAGCGGCGCAGAACTCGTTGAATCAGTGCGGGATACATGAGTGGCTTACGTGATCCTTTCAGGAGCCGTTTACGGAAGACCGCTTTGGAATGCTATCCGTTGAAAGCAGGCAATTCCCGCGTTTTCTCCCGCGAGGAAGGGACGAAATTGGGCCGTAATCCCAGCAGCTCAGTCCGACTGGGCCAAGCGTAGACAAATAGGACGTTATTGTCGTATATTGTCATATAGACTACTGACATCGACGGGGCGTCCGATAAGCCGTAGGTCACCTATATTGTGTGTGTTGGCTCGCCCCAGACCAAGGAAGGTATGAGTACGCTCAAAAGCTTCGTTGTCTTCGCGATTTTGGTCGCGACGGTCGCGGGTTTGGATGCGCAGGGCCGGGCTACGCTCGTGCGCCCTCCGCGTCAGGGCGTGTTTCTCGCCGAGCCCTGGCGTCCGGCGCTGAGAGGCGACACCAGGATCATCGGACAGGTCATCGACATTCGCCAGGTGCCCGTCGCGCACGCCAGGTTGCAGTTGCGAAATCTCAATAACGGCTCGGTGCAGAAAGCCACCGAGTCGGATGAGAACGGCGAGTTTCAGTTCCTGATCGATGATCCCGGCACCTACGTCGTCGAAATGGTGCTGGTCGACGGCCACGTCCTGGCGTTGAGCAATGCCGGGTCGCTCGCCCGATTCGAAACCCTGCGGACCGTTGTGCAACTGTCCGGCCGCTGGCAAGGTTTCGGCCGCGGCATGGTGATGCCGCAGAACGTGACCAACTTCATCGGCATGAGCGCTGCGACGACGATGACGGCACAGACGGTCGCCATCGCGCTCGAACAGAGCATCCAGCCGGTCGACTCAGGCGAGCCGGTATCTCCATTCAAGCCGTAGCTCGCGCCGATGTCGAATCCGACGACCCACACACCTTCGACGCCGCCGCCGCCGACCGCAATGCCCGGTGGCAGCGAGCATTTGTTCGATCGTCTGTCGGTGCTCTACAAGTATCGCTGGGCGGCGATTGTGGTGTTCGTGCTCGTGGTCAGCTGGGTGATGGTCGACAGCTACACGCGCATCCCGGCGTATCGCGCCATGGCGCGCGTGCTCGTCGAAGATCCGAACGCCGACATCGCCACGCCGTCTGAAATCCAGCGCAGCGTCACGGTCGGCGATCCCGAAATCTACATGCAGACGCAGCTGCGCATCATGAAGGGCCGTGACCTCGCGCAGCGCGTCGCGTCGAAGCTCGATCTGAACAAAGTCTCCGAGTTCAACGGCCAGAGGCCCAAGCCGACACAGCTCGCCGTCACGATCGCCTGGGTGAAGTACTACGCGGCCTGGCCGTACCGCCTCATCACCTCGACGCAGGCGGAAGCGCCGGCGACGGTGGCCAGCTTCGACGCGGTCGACGCCACGTCGTATCCCGAAGTGCTGCTGTCGCGCTTCAACGTCACCCAGGTCCGCGGCAGCCAGCTGGTCGACCTGACGTTCGAGTCCGCGGACCCGCAGTTTGCGGCGCGCGCCGCCAACGCCTTCGCAGACGAATACGTCGCGCACAATCTCGAGCTCAAGGTCCAGACGCTCAACACCAGCGCCGACTGGCTGACGGGGGAAGTGGAGAAGCAGGCCGCGCTCGTCAGGGAGAGCGACCTCAAGCTGGCACAGTACAAGGAAACGCAGGATGCCGGCGCCCTCGACAGCAGCCAGAACATCGTGGTCGCGCGATTGACGCAAAACAACGACGCCGCAACCAGGGCGCGCATGGATCGGATCGTGAAGGAAGGCCTCTGGCGGCAGATTCAGGCCGCCGGTGACGACGTCGAGTCGATCACCTCGGTGCTGAACAACCCGAACATCCAGAACCTGCGCGTGCAGCTCAATCAGCTGGCGCAGGAAAAGTCGCGCGCCACAGAGCGGTACGGCGAGAGGCACCCCGAGTACCAGAAGGCCGTGACCGCGCTCGCCAACGCCGAAGCCCAGATCAAAGAGGAAATCCGCAAGGCCAAGCAGAACGCCAAGAACGAGTTCGACAACGCCCTTCAGCAGGAACGCGAGATGCAGGCTCTGCTCGGCGACTCCAAGAAGCAGGCCACGGCGCTGGGCCGCAAAGGCGTCGACTATGCGGTGCTGCTGCGCGAAGCGGAATCCAACCAGACGATTTACAACCAGCTGGTGACGCGCGAAAAGGAATTGCGCGTCGTCGCCAACAGCCGCACCAACAACGTGCGCGTGGTCGACAAGGCGGACGTACCCGGGCTGCCCTATTCGCCGAATCACCGGCGCGACTGGCTGTATGCGATCGCGCTCGGCGTGGCGCTCGGCCTCGGTCTCGCGTTCGGCATCGACTACCTCGACGACACCGTCAAGACGCCCGACGACATTTCGCGGCGGCTGAAGCTGAAATTTCTCGGGCTGGTGCCGATCGTCTCCGGCGATCGCCATCCGCTGATCTCAGGCCCGGTGCCGCACGACTTCGGCGAAGCGTATCGCTCGATTCGCACCGCCCTTGCCGCGCAACTGCCGGGCAACGGTCCGCGCATCGTGGCGGTGGCCAGCTCGCAGCCGCTCGAAGGCAAGACCACCACGGCGGTGAACATCGCGATGGCGCTGGCGGTCGGCGGCGCGCGCGTGCTGTTGATCGACGCCGACATGCGGCGGCCCAGCGTGCACAAGGCGCTGCGCATGAGCAACGACCGCGGCCTGTCGCAGTTGCTGGCCGGCCAGGCCCGCATGCGCGAAGTGGTGCAGCGCACGCACGATCCCAACCTGCTGACGATCACCGCCGGCCGCACGCCGGCGAATCCCTCCGAGCTGCTGGCGTCCGATCGCATGCGCGCGCTGCTCTCGGGCCTCGAGACCGGGCCGTTTGACTGGATCATCATCGACACGCCGCCGGTCCTGGCGGTGACCGACGCGGTCATCCTCGCGCCGCTCGTCGCCGCGGTGACGTTCGTGATCGGCGCGGAGATGACGCGCTGGCGCCTCGCGGAGCGCGCCGTGGAGACCCTGCTCGGCAGCAACCCGCGCCACGTGCTCGCGGTGCTGAACAAGGTGAACTTCGGGCGCAACAAGTACTACTACTCGCGCTACTACGGCCACCAGTACAAGAACTACTACGCGGAATCCCCGGCAGCCTGATCCGTGCAGCGGCTGCTGCTAGTCCTCCTCGTCGCCGCCTCTTACCTGCTCTTCGCGGGCGGCAGGCCGTGGACACTGGCTCCCCTCCTGGCGATCGCGGCCGGCGCCGCGCTCCTCACCTCCCGGCGAACGTTCGCAATCCTCGGATCGTGGCGCTCGCTTGACCTCGCGCTGATCGCACTGCTCACCGCGATCGGCGTGCAGGCGCTGCCGCTGCCGGCATCGATCGTGGCGATGCTGTCTCCGCATCGCATCGAGATCACCAACGCCACGCGCCTGGCGCAGTTCGGCGGCGCCCCGCCGGAGTGGCTGACACTCTCCGTCGATCCCAACGCCACGCTCGTCGCGCTCGCTACGGTGGCGCTCGGTGTGCTCACCTTCTGGGCGGCGCGGGCGACGTTCAGCGCCGGCGGCAGCACGCGATCGTTCTGCCGCGCGCTGGCATTCATCGGCACGGTGTTCGCCATCACGGCGGTCCTGCAGAAGGCCGTCGCACCGCGCAGCGTGCTCTTCATGATTGAGCCCGATGCGCGCAGCGCGAGCCCGTTCGGCGCGTTCGTCAATCGCAACCATTTCGGCGGCTGGCTGCTGATGGTCGCGGCGCCGGTCGCCGGTTACTTCGTCGCGCGCACCAGGATTCACCGCTTTGTCCGCGGGCGCTGGCGCGAATCGATCGGCCAGATCATGAGCTCGGGGATCGTTTTCACGGCGATCGCGGTGATGGCGATCGTCGGCGTCCTGCTGGTGACGCTGTCGCGATCGGCACTGGCGGGTCTGGGTGTCGCGGCGCTGGTCGGCTGGCGGCTGGGACGGCCGCGCATGAACATCGAGCGCACCAGCCTCCCGGGCACGCTCGGCCTGATCGGCGCGGTGCTGCTGATCCTCGTGGTGTTTGTCGATGTCGATCGGTGGGCTACGCGGGTGGCCGAGAGCTTCGATACGACACCGGCGCCCCTGAGCCGCACGGCGATCTGGCGGGAGTCGCTGCCGATCGCGCGGGACTTCTGGCTCACCGGGAGCGGCGCGGGCACGTTCTCGGACGCGATGATCGTCTACCAGGAATCGCGGGTCTGGGTCGGCTCGATGCGGCGGTGGGCGCACTTCAACAACGCCCACTCGCATTACCTGCAGGTCGCGTGCGAGGGCGGATTGCTGCTCGGCCTCCCGGTGCTGTGGGCGCTCGTCGCGCTGGCGCGGCTGGGCTATCGCGCCGTTCGCTCCGATAAAGGGGAAATGTTCTGGGTCCGCATCGGTGCGGCGGGCGGCCTCGCCGGCCTCGCGGTGCAAAGCATCTGGGAGACGTCGCTGATCATGCCGGCGAACGCCGTGCTCGCGGGCGTACTGGGCGGCCTGCTGCTGTATCGGCGCGAGGTGCGGCCGGACGCGGGGCCGTTGACGCCCGAACTGTCGACGCGGCCGGTGCGCGTCAAGATGGCTTAGCCGATGCTCATTGTCGGTCTCAACGCGTATCACGGTGACGTCGCCGCGGCCGTGCTCCGCGACGGGCAGCTCGTCGCCGCCCTCGAGGAAGAGCGGTTCTGCCGTATCAAGCACGTCGCCGGTTTCCCGGAGCGCGCGATCGGGCGCGGCCTGGAGATGGCGGGCGCGACGCCCGCGGACGTTGACGTCTGGGCGATTGCGCGCGGCCGCCGCGTGCATCTGCTGCAAAAGGCGTGGTTCGGCCTCACGCATCGCCCGGGCCCGCGCCTGTTCGGCCAGTACCGCAAGACCGCGAGCAAGCAGGCCAGCATTCCCGACGTGATCGCGGAGAAGTTCGGCCTCGAGGCTTCGAAGATCAATGCGCGCTACGTCGAGCATCATCCGGCACACCTCGCCAGCGCGTTCCATACGAGCGGTCTCAGCGACGCCGCGTGCTGCGCGATTGACGGGTTCGGCGACTTCGTCAGCGTGTCGCTCGCGCGCGGCCAGGCCGGCCGACTCGACGTCATCGATCGCGTCTTCTTTCCGCATTCGCTCGGGCTGCTCTATCTCGCGATCACACAGCATCTCGGATTCAAGAAGTACGGCGACGAATACAAGGTGATGGGTCTCGCGCCGTACGGATCGCCGACCTACGTCGACGCGATTGCGAAGCTCGTCACGCTCGAACCTGAAGGCGGCTTCGCTCTCAATCTCGAGTACTTCCGTCATTGGACCGGCGAAATCACGATGAGCTGGGATTCCGGTGAACCGACGGTGCCGGATGTTTACAGCGATCGCCTGATCGATCTGCTCGGTCCGTCACGGCGCGCGGACGAACCGGTGAGCAGCGTGCACGAGAACATCGCCGCGTCGGTGCAGCGCGTGTATGAGACGGCGGCGTTCCACATCCTGCGGGGCGCACACGAGCGCGTGCCGTCGGACGCACTGTGCCTCGCCGGCGGGTGCGGGATGAACAGCGTGGCCAACGGAAAGATCCGGGCGAACACGCCGTTCAAGACGATCTTCATCCAGCCGGCGGCGGGCGACAACGGCACCGCGCTCGGCGCGGCGCTCGACGCGTGGCATGCGACCGGCCGGCGGGCAATCAGCTCACGCATGGAGCACTCGTACTGGGGCACCGAGTACGACGCCGAGACCATCGCTCGAGTGATCGGCGCGAGCCAGGTGGTCGAGCAGGGGCGCGCCACGTGGACGACGCTGACCGACGAAGCCGCGCTGTGCGAGGCCACGGCCACGACCCTCGCCGGCGGCGACATCGTCGGCTGGTTCCAGGGCCGCATGGAGTGGGGGGCGCGCGCGCTCGGCAACCGCAGCATCCTTGCCGATCCGCGGCGCCGCGACATGCGCGACACCATCAATCAGAAGATCAAGTTCCGCGAGCGCTTCCGGCCCTTTGCGCCGTCGATCCTCGCCGAGGCGATCGACGAGTACTTCGTCGACGCGGTGCATGATCCGTTCATGATCCAGGTCTATCCGGTCCGGCCCGAGAAGCGCGACGTGATTCCGGCCGTGACCCACGTTGATGGATCGGGACGACTGCAGTCGGTCAGCCAGGCCAGCAATGCGCGCTACTGGTCGCTGCTGCGCGCCTTCCAGAAGCAGACCGGCGTGCCGGTCCTGCTGAACACGTCGTTCAACGAAAACGAACCGATCGTCGAGCGTCCGGAACAGGCGCTCGACTGTTTCCTGCGCACCGACATGGACGTGCTCGTCATGGGGCCGCACATGCTGCGCAAGCCACGCTGATGCAGGGTGCGGGCGGCGCGCCGCTGCGGGTGTGTTACTTCAATCGCTCGTACTGGCCGGATACCGGCGCGACCGGCCAGCTCCTGACCGAGCTCGCGGAAGATCTCGTGTCCAAACACGGGATCGAGGTCACCGTTGTCACCGGCTATCCGGTCAACAGCACCGAGCCGTTGGCCTCGCGGCAGACTCGCAATGGCGTTCACATCGTGCGGGCGCGAGGGACGACGTTCCCGACGCGACGGTTCGCCGGGCGGGCGATGAACTACGTGACGTATTTTTTCTCGGCGCTGGTGGCGGCGCTCGGCCTGCCCCGGCAAGACGTCACGATCGCCCTGACCGATCCGCCGATCATCGGCCTCGCGGCGATCGCGGCGCGGCCGCGGCACGGCGTGATCTTCTTCTGCCAGGACATCTTCCCGGAAGTCGCGGGGCTCCTCGAGGACTTCCACAGTCCAGCCATCAACGCGCTGCTCGAGCGCCTGAATCGTTTCATGGTGCGGCGCGCAGTGCGTATCATCGCGCTGGGCGACACGATGGCATCGCGTCTCATTCACGGCAAGGGCGCGGACCCCGGCAAGATCACGGTGATTCACAACTGGGCCGACACCTCGGCGATCGTGCCGTCGGAGAAGCGCAACGCGTTCGCCGCCGCGCACGGCCTCGATGCGAAATTCGTGGTCCTTCATGCGGGCAACATCGGGCTGTCCCAGAATCTCGACGTGGTCATCGAGGCCGCAGGATTGCTGAAAACGCATCGCGACATCGTGATTCTGTTCATCGGCGACGGCAACCGCCGCGCCGCCTTGCAGGCAGCGGCCGAATCGCGCGGGCTCGACAACGTCACGTTCCTGCCTTTCCAGCCGCGCGATCAGCTGCGATGGACCTATGCATCAAGTGATGTCTGCCTCGTGTCGCTGAAGCCCGGCCTTGCCGGCTACATCGTGCCAAGCAAGCTCTATCCGATCCTCGCGGCCGGGCGGCCCTACATCGCCGCAGTCGAACCGGTCTCGGAGGTTGCCGCGCTGACGCAGCGTCACCGCTGCGGCGTCCTCGTCGAACCGGGCGATGCGGCGCAGCTCGCCGACGCCATCCTCCGTCTCGCCGATCAATCACATGAACGGGCAGCGATGGGCACACGGGCGCGCGTGGCGTCGGAATTGTTCGCGCGCGATCGCCAGGTGGCCGCGCACGCGCAGGTCATCGAGGAAGTGGCCGGATGATCAAGCGGCTCTTCGACATCTTCGTCTCAGGCGCCGGATTGCTGGTCTTTGCGCCGGTCGCGTCGGTGATTGCGGCGGCGATCAAGATCGAGGATGGCGGGCCGGTGCTGTTCGTCCAGGAGCGCGTCGGCAAGGACTGCCGCGTCTTCCCCGCCTTCAAGTTCCGCTCGATGATCGTCGATGCCGAGCGCCACACCGGCGCGGTCCAGGCGACGGTCAACGATCCGCGCGTGACGCGCGTCGGCCGCATCCTCCGCGCGACGGCCTTCGACGAGCTCCCGCAGCTGTGGAATATTTTTCGAGGCGATATGAGCATCGTCGGTCCGCGGCCGCTGCGTCCCGGAGAAGCCGACACCACCGCCCAGGGAGCGATGCTGCCGCTCAGCGCGATTCCCGGTTACGAAGCGCGGCACCGTGTCAGGCCCGGCCTGACCGGCATCGCGCAGGTTCATGCTCCTCGCGATCTTCCGCGCAACGGCAAGTTCCGCTACGACCTGCTGTATCTCAGGCGGGCCGGACTCTGTGTCGACCTCGTGTTGATCTTCCAGTCGTTCTGGATCACCGCGCGCGGACGATGGGAACATCGCGGCAAGAAGGTCTGACGGTGGCGCGAAGACCCCTTATAATCGTGCGCACATGCTGGATGTAGCGATCGTCGGCGGCGGCCCAGGCGGGCTGTCGGCCGCTCGTCGTCTGGCCGCTGACGGCTGGACGGTCACCGTCTTCGAAGAGCACGACCAGGTCGGCACTCCGGTCCATTGCACGGGCGTCCTCGCCGAGGACGTCATCGCCTCGATGAAACTGCCGGCGGAGGCAGTGCTCAACCCGCTCTCGACGGTCCGCTTCGTGGCGCCAGCCGGGCATTCATTCGACTACACCACGGCCAGCACCGAAGCGGTGGTGATCGATCGCGAAGCGTTTGATTCGACGCTGGCGCGCAACGCCGAGAAGGCCGGCGTCAGCGTGGTGCGCGGCGGGCGTGTCATCGCCATCGAGCCGTCGCCGAATGGCGTGACGCTCACCCTGGCCGATCGTGATCCGGTCCAGGCGCGGTCGGTGATCCTCGCGTGCGGCGCGAACTACGCATTCCAAAAGCGGCTTGGCCTCGGCATGCCGTCGACGTTCCTGCAGTCCGCGCAGCTCGAGCTGCCCGCCGATCGCCTGGGTGACGTCGAGATTCATTTCGGATCCGAAATCGCGCCCAAGGGATTCGCGTGGGCGGTGCCGGTGCGGCGGTCCTACGGCACCTTCGCGCGAATCGGAGTGATGGCCGACGCCGATGCCGGTGTGTATTTTTCGAGGATGCTCGCGCGGGTGCGCGAACGGTGGGCAGTGGCGGTGTCGGATTCGCTCGCGCCGCGGCGGCGGATGCTGCCCCTGGCGAGCGTCAAGCGGACCTACGCGGATCGCGTGTTGGCGGTGGGAGACGCGGCGGGACTGGTCAAGCCGACGACCGGCGGCGGGATCTACTACAGCGTCGTCAGCGGCGAGATCGCGGCGGAAGTGCTTGGCCGGCAGCTCGCCGCGAACGATCTGTCAGCGAGCGCGTTGCGACAATACGAGGACGCCTGGCGCGGGCGCTTTCAGTCGGAGTTCACCGCGCAGCAGGCGCTGCGCTTCGTCGCCCAGCGCATGCGCGACGCCGACATCGACGCGCTGTTCACGCTGGCCACGACCGACGGCATCTTGCCGCTCGTGCGACAGACCGCGCGGTTCAACCGGCATCGCGACTTCATCCTCGCGCTGCTGAAGCATCAGCCGGCCAGGCGCGCGCTCTTCGGCCGTCTCGCCAGTTCGGTCTAGCGGCGACCGAACAATCTTCGTTCGATGAGACTCAACGACAGGATCAACTCGGCCGTCGCGCGCTGCAGCGCGTAGAACAGCCCTGCCCAGCCGTCGAGAATGCCACCGCCGATGAAGAGACAGCGCACAAACATCAAGGGCGGGGCAACGACGATCAGTTTTCGCAGCCGATCGACGCTCGCCAACGCCGAGTCCGGCGCTGACTCGAGCTTGTCGGCTTCGAGCCGCATATAGCGCACTTGCGACGCGATCCAGTGCGAGAGCGGCTTTCGATCGTCGTGAAGAATCCGCGACGACAATGGCATCACCGTCCGATCGACGCGGACCCGCTGGGTGTGGCCATCCTGCTCGTAGATCGCCGCATCCCGTCGATACAGCACGGTGACCGGCGGGTACACTCCGCTGCGAAGCGGCGTGCCGTTGATGCAATAGGTGAATGGCACGCGATAGCCGGCAACCGCGGGCGGCGGAGACAACTCGCTGATTTCGCCAATCGCTTCGGTGGTCATCACGAAATCCGCATCGAGCGCCAGCACCCACTCGGTCGTGATACCCGTTTGCTGAAGCCCGAAGTTCCATTGCTCGGCGTGCGTCGTGAATGCGCGCTCGAACACGCGAACGGCGGGATACCGCGACGCGATCACGCGGGTGGCATCGGTGCTCATGCTGTCGACGATGACGATGTCCTTCGCCCACGACAGACGATCGAGCGTCCGCGCGAGGTTCGGCGCCTCGTTGAACGTCAGGATCAGCGGCGTGATCTGGTTCAACATCTTGCCGGCCGCCGGAGCGATTGGTACAGCCTTTCCATCTGCGCGGCGACGCTGTCCCACGAGTATCGCGCCGCGGCAGCGCGGCCGCGGCCGCCCATCGCCTCACCGGCGCCGGCATCGTTCGACAACTGGAGGATCGCCTCGCCAAGATGGTCCGGAGCGCCGTCCGTGACGAGCCCGCCGCCGCTGTCGAGAACGAGATCGGCCAACCCCACCTCGCGCGACACGATCACCGGGCGTCCCGCGGCCATCGCCTCGAGCACGACGTTGCCGAAATTCTCGGAATACGACGGCAGGACGAGGGCGCGAGCGCCGTCGATCAGCGCCGTTTTGTCGGCGCCGTGCACGGGCCCGGTGAAGATCAGGCGATCGCCCACGCCGCTGCGCCGCGCGATGGATTCGAGCGCCGGTTGATATCCCTCTTCATCGTTGCCCGCGACGATCAGTCGCACGCCCGGCGCGCGGGCCATCGCCTCGATCAATCGATCGAGCCCTTTCTTCCAGTTGATGCGTCCGAGAAACAGCACGTACCTTCCGCCCGCAATCGCGCCGGCGATCGCCGGCGATGCGCTGCCGCCGGTTCGATCGAGATCGACGCCGTTCGGAATCTCGGTCATCCGCCGCAGCGCGAAGCCGAACGCCTCGGCCTCGGCCGCCTCACGCCCGCTCGTCACGTGCACGGCCGCGGCGCCCTCCAGATTGGCGCGCTCGACAAAGCCGATCAACGCGGCTTTCCAGATCGCGCTCTTGCGTTCGATTAATTCTTTTTCGAGCATGCCGCGAGGCGACACGACATACGGCACACCGGCGCGGCGCGCTTCACGCGCCGCCGCCCAGAGCGGCCACAAATAGATCGCGTGCGTGTGCACGACGTCGAAACCGGCAACGGCGTGTCGAAGGGCCTTCCGCATTGCGCCGGAGTAATACACGCGCCTGAAAGACCGCGATTTGAAGTACCAGACTTTGACGCCGTCGACGTCGACCGGCTCGCCATGCGCGACCGCCGAATCGGTGGCGCCGTCGACGCTCGTGGTGAAGACATGCACGTCGTGGCCGCGCGCCGCCAGCGCCCGACAGATTCCGTGAACCGACACGATCGTCCCGCCGTACCGCGTGGCCGGCAAGTACGAGGACACCACGTGTAACAGCTTCAACGGGTTGGCAGCGGCCGGTCGCGAATCAGCCGGTTGACGGCCCACCACGCGACGAGCGCGTAACTCATGATGACCAGGTCCTGCATCGAGCGCATGCCCGATACCAGCACCATGACGGCCAGGCCGTAGACGATCGGATTAGTCCTATAGATCTCAACTTCCCGCAGCTGGTTCACGGTGCGCGCCAGCCGGCCGTGCAGCCAGGCCCCGAGCAGGACCGCGATCCAGCCGAACGTGATGTACCACTCGCCGATGATCGACGTCGACAGGCTGACCCCCTTCATGCCGACGATGGCCGGCAGGTCGAAGCCGGGATCCACGGGCTTGCCGGGCCAGAACACGCGCGGCACCGGACGGACGACCGTGAACCAGATCTGCCGGTGTTCCACGTACGGGAGCTCGGCCGGCACGATTTGAATCACCTGCGCGAGGCGCAGGTAGTTGTCGTCAACGTGCAGGTAGTCGTACTCGCTCGCGCCGCGGAAGGCGAACTCCTGATACCCCTGGCCGCGGATGTTGAGCATGAACTGCATCGCCGTCAGCAAGCCCACGACGGCCGCGGCTGCGATAACGAGGCGGCGAACCTTGAGCTCCTTCTGCGCCTGGATCCAGACGATGATCGCCGCGCCGACCGTGACGCCGATGATGCGGCGGCCGCCGCCCTGCGACAGAAACGCCAGCATCACGCCGGACGCGGCGACCGACAACCACGCGCCGAGGTTGAACCCGCGCCGCGCAATCAGCAGCGCCGTCAGGCTCGGCAGGACATAGCCGAAGTACTGCAGCTGATCGCCAAAGGCGTCCCAGCCGCCGAGCTGCCCGCGTCCCCATGGCGCCGACCATCGCGATTCGCCGAGAAACGAGAACATCCGCGGCAGGTCGAAGCCCGTGGAATACGCGAAGTTGAACATGCCCAGGACAAAACACACCGGCACGAGACGCGCCACGATCCGTGTGTCCATCGACCGCGACGCGATCTCACCCAGCCAGTTGGGCAGCTTCCACGGTTTGCCGGCGACGCCGATCCACATCGCCGCCGCCGAGACGCCGACGGCGATGAACGCATCGCGAAGCGCCCAGTCCGCCGCATCGCGCAGATCGTAGGCCCCCTGGATGAGATCGAGCAGCAGCCAGAAGACATAGCCGAAGGCGACGAGGTTTTCAGCGCCGAGTAGTTCCGGCGTGCGCCGGATCGCGCGCGAGACCGGCACCAGCAGGATACCGGCCGACAGGATCACTGCCGGAATCGTCAGCGCCCCACGCGGGCTCGGATCCGCCGGGAACACCGAGAGCGCGATCAGCAGGCTGCTGGCCGTGGCGGCAAAGCCGATGCCCGCTTCCGATCGCCCGCCGAACGGCTCACTCATGCGTCACCGGCAATTGCTGCGACCAACGCTCGAAGACGAGCACGGCCCATTTGCGGTACCACGTGTCCATCTTGACGGCCGGCACCCGATCCTGTGGCGCGAACTCCTGCGCCCATGCGCCGTCGAGCCACTCCGCCATCGGGAAGAGGAAGCCGCGTTTCGGCCGGCTCGCCACCCACGCGGGAATCTCGGGCACCGCGCGCAACAGCAGCGCCTTGCCGGATTCGAGGCGGGTCGCCGCGGGAATGCGCGACAGCGTCCTGAACAGCTGCGCGTCGACAAACGGCACGCGCAACTCCACTCCCCAGGCCATGCTCATCACATCGGTGTCGCGCAGCAATTGGTTGCGCATGTAGCGCGTCAGTTCGAGGCGGCTGATCGCGTCTTCCGGGGTCGGATCGATCACGGCGCCCGACGAGACCGGCTCGACGACCGCGTCGCTCGTGCCCGCGTAATGTTCCGTCAGCGCCAGCGCCTCGCGGCGGGTATAGATGCCGCGGAACACCGAATACGCATTCTCGAGATCCGTCGTCGGCGTGATCAAATCGTGCACCCTTCTGAGCCGCGCGCCGCCGACATCGCCGGCGATCTTCGCCGCCGCGGATCCGACGGGCCCGGCCAGCCTGGCGCGATGACCCCACTTCGCCAGTTTGGGGACTTCACGAAACGACGGGTAGCCGCCGAACAGCTCGTCGCCGCCGAGGCCGGACAGCACCACTTTCGTATCGTGCTGGCGCGCCAGCCGGCTGACCGTGAACGTGTTGAAGCCATCGATGCTCGGTTGATCCGCGGCCGACAGAAAGTCCGCGACCAACGCGCGCGCGGTGGTCGCGTCGACGGCCCACTCGTGATGATCGGTGTCGAAATGTTGCGCGGTCCGGCGCGCATCCGGTCCCTCGTCCAGCTCGGAGCCCGGAAACGTCAGCGAGAATGTTCGCAGGCGCGCGTTCTGGGTCTGCGTCGCCAGCGCAACCATCGCGGTCGAGTCCATGCCGCCGCTCAGGAACACGCCGACCGGAACGTCGCTGACGAAATGGTGACGGACCGAATCGATCAACGCGTCGCGCGTCGCCGCCACCGGATCGGCAAGAGGATCATCGTCGGGGAATGCGATGTCCCAGTAGCGCACGATCGTCGCGTCGCCGTCGCGCCACGTCATGTGGTGCGCGGCCTCGAGGACACGTACGCCTTTGATCAAGCTCATTGGCTCCGGCACCGATCCCGATCGGAAGTATTCGAACACCGCCTGCGGATCGATGGTCGCGGGCACGACACCGGACTGAACCAGGGCGCGCACCTCGGAGGCAAACGCGAGGACGCCGCCGGACTCGTGGTAGTAGAGCGGCTTGATGCCGAAACGATCGCGCGCGAGAAAGCAGGTCCGTTCGGGCTCGTCCCAGATCGCGAAGGCGAACATGCCCCGCAGCCGCTCCACGCATGATGGCCCGTGCGCCTGATACAAGCGCAGCAGCACCTCGGTATCGCTGTTCGATCGAAACGTCACGCCGGATTGCACCAGCGATTCCCGCAGCGCGGCGAAATTGTAGATCTCGCCGTTGTAGCTGATCGTGAACCGGCCGTTCTCGATCTGCATCGGCTGATGCCCGGCCGGCGACGGATCGATCACCGACAATCGCGTGTGCGCGTACAACGCATGGCCGCCTGGCGATCGCCACACGCCGCGATCGTCGGGCCCGCGATGGCCAATTGCCCGGTGCATCCGCTCCAGCGGACGGCACAAATCGACGCCCGGGTCGCGTCGCACGAAGCCGGCAATGCCGCACATGGCTAGCGGACCGCCCCCATCGCCGGTACGGCCGCGTCAACACCGTGGAGAAAACGCGCGGCGCCGTCCGCCAAAGAATGGTTGGCGACGCTGGCCCGCGCATGGCGGCTCATCGCGCGCCAGTCGGTCTCGCTGAGCGTCGCCGCTTGCGCCATCGCGCGATACAGCGCGTCCGCATCATCCGCGGTCACGAGCCAGCCGTTCCGGCGCGTCTCGATCAGATCGATCGCGGCGCCCGTACGGTTGGTGGCAATCGTCGGCAGACCCGAGGCAAGGCCCTCGGGCACCACCAGGCCCCAGCCGTCGTGCCGCGACGGCACGCACAAGAACTGCGCGGACGCATACACGGCCGGAAGCTGGCCCCAATCCTTGAAGCCGACCCATTCGACACGATCCCCGCACGCCGCGAGTTCGCGCCGCAGCCGCGGCGCCATCCGGCCCTCGCCCATCAGCTTCAAGCGAACGTGAGGATGAGCGGCCGCCAGGCGCAGGAATGCGCGCGCGAGCAGATCGACGCCCTTGCGGTGCGAGAACGAACCGGAATACAGGAAGGTCCCCGGGTTGTTCGTGAATACAGGACGCGACGCCTCAAAACGGGTCAGGTTCGAATAGTACGGCAGGTTGAGATACATGCGATCGGATCCGAACTCGTCGCGATACGCGTCCACCGCCCAGCGGCCGATGCCCCAGATCGGATGATCGGGCGAACGCAACGCCGCCAGCCGGCCGATCCTCGCGACGCGCGCCAACCACGGGTAGCGATAGCCTGGCCGCTCGCCCCAGAAGCACCACGGATTCCCGCTCGCCTCGCGAGCCCTGATCAGTTGCGCGGCGCGGGCGTCGTTGTAGTAGTTGAACACGATGAACCCGGCGCGCTCGATCTCACCGCGAATCGCCTCGATCGAAGTGTCCTCGAGATACACGTGGTCGTGCGCAATCGCCACACCGGACCAGCTCCGCGTCGCGACTTTGCGGAACAGATAATAGACGCGCAGTGGTCCCGGGCGTTGCCGCTCGATTTCATTGAACAACTCGACCTGGTACGGCGACGGGAAATGCGTCAGGACGGCGATGCGCGGCGCTTCGGTCGTCATCATGTCCGCTTGACCGATCGCACGTAGACGCTGTCGGCGACGTGTATCAGCCACGACATCCGCTCGCTCGCGGCTGTCATCCATGACGACGCGCGCAACACCAAGCGGCGAAACGGC
>Ga0310902_10000089_pt1 | contig 19602 bp, 40 predicted proteins | sample C24D3metaG_FD_203748 | JGI IMG/M metagenome (GOLD analysis project Ga0310902, IMG submission 203748) | Lab incubated soil microbial communities from West Virginia University Organic Research Farm, Morgantown, WV, United States - C24D3 | ecosystem: Environmental > Terrestrial > Soil >...
TCGCGGACTGATGCCCAGGATCGGGCCGTCCAGGGCGTCCGGCATCGGCTGCAAGCCTTCGGCCTTGGGCGGTTCCGGCGGCGCTTTGAGCACGGCCGGCGCGTCGAAATCAGACAGTTCGGTCATGTCAGCCCCGCCGTAGAATTTTGCTGTCGTAGATCCGCACTTCGTCCGGGTCCAGGCCGGTCGACTGCATCAGCAGTACCGGTTGCGGCTCGACGGTGTAGGCGATCTTTGAGCGGACCATGATGGTTTCGCGGGTCAGTTCGAAACGCACCCAGCCGCAGGCGGTGGCCTGTTTGATGAACTCGGCGGGGCCACGGCCATCGGCGGCCATGCCGTCCGTGACCAGGCTCAGCCCTGAGAGAATTTCCAGCCATTCCGCATACGCCTGCCAGCCACACAACACGGCGGGGTTGAAGGGCAGTTTGATCAGGCTGGCGGCGAGTTTCTGGAACGCTTCTTCTTCGGCAGACATGCCGGAGCCGCGCCCCGTGCGAGAAATCACACTGGATTGAGACAAGATGGTGCCCCCAAGGTCGCAAAACCCGGGTGCTACAGTGTCCTTGTGGACGGCGGGCCTGTAATCAGGCCTCTGGCTGTATCCTGCACCCGGCTTGACTTGCCGCAAATTCGCGGCAAGGTATTTCCCAGTATAGGTGTGGTTCGGTTTTACTCGGTCCAGGAGGGCTGAAATGGGAGAAGTACGGAAACCCGACACGGTGGTTCGGGTACGGCGAAAAGGTAGCGCCACCAAGTATGAACTGTTCTCGGCCCTGCAGTTTCCGACCGAGGAATTTGATAACAGCGACGGCGAACCCGTCATCTTGAACCAGCGGAGCCGGTACTACCGGGTACGGATTGACGGGGTATGGGTGCCCCTCGGGTCAAAGCGGCTGTATACCCAAACGCAATGCCACGAACTGATCAGGGGAGCAATGTTCGAATGAGACTAGCCGACTACGTGTCACTGAAACTGGCGGTACCCCACTGTGGGGTTTTCAAAGCCTGGCGCACCATGGTGTGGGCGATATGGGCGCTGCTGGTCAAGCCCGAAAGTTTCCGGGTGAAGGACCAGGATGAGCCGATCGAGTTAGGAACAGGCGGTGGGCAGTTGTGGCGGTTTCTGCATGGGGTGTCGGAGGTTGTGATGGGCGTGTTCAAGGCGGTGATCGCCGTGCTCGCCACTGCCTTGCTGCTGGTTTACATGCTGCTGACACCCTTGGGCGTGGTGCTGATGCGCCTGGCAGCGAAGTACCTGGCTTGGCGCAATATGCGCCGCCGCGCCCAGCTGTTGGCCAAGGCGCGTGAGGGGCTGGAGCCGCGTCAGTCGTAGGTTTCGTAGCCGATGGTTTCCCGCGACTTGTCGCCGTCAGGGCGGATGCGGTTGGTGTTGGGGTCTTTGAACCACCCCTGCGGTTCTTCATCGACTTCCGGGTCAAACGCCTGCATGGCCGCGACGGCCTCGGCCACCGTTTTGTAGCAGTAGCACGCTTCAAAGGAGCAGTGCCTGACATCGACGTACAGGCGCCCGTTGTAGATCATCTTTGCCACCGCCAACCAGCTGCCATCCGGCAGCTGTCGGGCGAACTGGAAGCCCTGATCGAGCACCTGTTCTTCGGTCAGCAATGCGCCCACCCGGGGCGCTTTTTGCTTATTCACAATTCACAACTCACAATTCATGTTCTGCGGATCAGTGGCCTGTCTGCCCTTCGCGGCTGGCTGACATCAGGGCAATGCGCTGCGCTGCGTACTGGTCGATTTCGTCCATGATCGCGTCGACCCACTGTTGCGGCGCATCGCCGCCTTCGCGGAATTTTTCCAGCATCATTTTCATCAGCGTCTGACAGATCGCGAACTGCGCCTGCTCGGTTTCGCGGATCTGGTCCGCCGAGGCGTTGGGCGGGATACACCCCACCTTGTAGGCGGCCACGATGTCGGCGATCGTCTTCGCACTGTCGAGCATCCCGCGCATCAGGATCATGCGGCGCTGGATTTCGGGGTGCTGCGCCGCGCTCTCACGCACGCGGCGCAGCATTTCTTCTTTGTCGTGCAAATCCATGTGGATCGTCCTTTTCAGGTGGTTACGCGAGCTGGATACGGTTCATCGTCCAGCCAAACACGTACTTCTTGTTTTTCGGTCGGGCCTCGGTGCGGCCGAGGTAATACACCGCTTGCTGGCTGTTGATCAGGGCCAGCAGGCAGTGTTCGCCCTGTGACTTGCGCAGCGCCAAAAAGGCGTCCAGGGCGATAAAACTCTGCGGCCCCAAGTCGCCGTCCGGCTCCAGTTGCGGGTAGTTTACCTTACCGTCACCGTCCGGGTCGTTCAGTGCGTTGAGCGCCCGCTGCAGGAAGGTCGCGGCCTGACCTGGTGGCAGGTTGACCTCGATTTCAAACAGCTCGGCGGCCAATGCGCGACTGCGTAGCAGCACCTGGTCGAAGTGCGGCGCGACGAAGTAGTTGCGCAGGTAGATCACCTCGGCGGTGTCCCGTGGCAGATCCTTCATCGCGCCCTTGTAGCCGTGGGCACGGGCGACCGCTTCGGTTATGCCAAAGCGAGTCGCACCCCCGGCGTCATTAGGGTCGATGCGCCCATTGCCGTCCCCCTCGATACCGATCAGCTCGTTGATGATCTTGTCGATTTCCGGTGTGCGGGTGATCAACGCCATCACGCCACCTTCTTCGCGGCGACCACGGCGGTCAGCTGGCTGACACGCTCGGCCAGGCGCGACAGGCGCTGTTCAAAGATGTGTTCGAACTCGCCTTTGCCTTCCTCGCGCAGGGCGGTCAGGGCGTCGGCCATGCTCATCGGGATGATCACCGGGCTGCTGCTCTCAGGCAGCTGGGCCTGGTGGGCTTCAGCCTCTTCGGGGTGGGTGTAGACACCAGCAATCACCAACGTGTGGCGTACTTCGTCCAGCCGGCAAAGCACCAGCGCTTCAGGTGTGATTTCGCTCATGGGGAGACCTATGCAGAAAATCAGCTCGGCCGTCTTCGGATGGGTGAAACACTCGCGGCCTTAGGTTTAAGACTAGGTCAGGATCGCGAAAAAATTTTGCGTTGCTTCAAAATCGAGGCAATGGAGGCCTCAAAACCGGGTGTTTTGACCCCCTCGCGAAAGTTTTTTAACTATTTTTTCGCTTGTGCTGGGAACCTTTTCCGACAAGGGTTTGGCGCCAGAAATTGTCCGACAAGATGGGCCTTTTGATGGCACTTTTGTGAATGTCAAGGGGGGTAAAGATGGAGGCTCGGTTGTCTTTACCCCCTAATGCTCCGTATCCTATTGACCATAAACGAAAAAGCCCCCGCTGTTAGGCGAGGGCTTTTCGGACTGCCGGGTGTTGAAGCACCTGCAGTCAATGGTCTCGGGGAATTCTGCTTTTCGACGGGCGGAGGACGAGACCGGGTCTAAAAAGTATACGCGAACATTGATCGCGTATTCAACTATGCCCGACTCTCACCCCCGACTCCAAAACTCCCGCGCTGGGTGGAAGGACACGGTGACGACGGCGGCGCGGTGGTGTTGGGCGGATACCGGGGGAGCGATCCTTACCCGCAACGTAATGAGTTGTTCCGATGAGCATGCAGTGCTTCGATGTTGGGGAAACCCTCCGAAGCAGCGCCGCTCTAGGTTCGGTCAGGGACGTGGATCGGCGGTGCAGCACATCGTAACCCTGACAGCGCGAGCAGTGCTTTGTGATCGCGTCCCGATTTGGCTCCATACCCCGGCTCCGTCCGGCTGGCCATCGGGTGAGACTGCCCATGGCTATGGGTGAGTTTCGCCCGAAATTCACCACCCCCTCACCATCCGACTGGTGCCCGCCGAAACAATTCTCATTAGTGTACGAATAGGCATTGGACGGATTTAATTAATATTACGTTCAGCATCTGTTCAGATTTGTACGAGATATGTAACGTGCTGTGCCTAGTACCAGGAACACCCCCAAAAACAACAAGGAGAAGGACAATGTTGATACTGACCCGCCGTGTTCACGAAACCATCGTGGTTGGCGACGACATCCGCATCACCGTGCTCGGTGTCACTGGTTTGCAGGTGCGCATCGGCATCGACGCCCCCAAGGGTATCGAGGTCCATCGCGAAGAAATCTACAACCGCATTCAGGCTGAAAAAGTTGAACCCGCAAAAGTGGGCCTAGACTGAACGGATGGCTTCATCACAGGGAATTGACCTATGCCAAACACCCCGAAACAGCTGTACCAGTACGTCGACAAAGACGACACCTACGAGCTAGTGGGCGACTGCATCGGTGCCGGTACCGACCGTGGCCACGACACCAAAATCTACCGCAACATCCACACCGGCCAGTTGTTCAGCCGGCTGCCGGATGACTTCGAAGTCCGCATGAAACGCATCGGCGAGCTGGTTGAATTCCAGCACGACGACACCGATCTGCTGCGCGAAGCACTTGCGCTTTTCGAATACGTCACCTGGCACGATGGGCGCTACCGCCAAGAGTCCAACGCCGAGTTCCAGCGCTCGGCGCAGAAGTTGGTCACCCAGTTGGCCGAAAGGCTTGAGGTCGAACCCTATCTGCCGCAAAAACCGGGGGCTGTCGATTGAAAACACTTCGGGCGATTTTCACATCCAACCTGTTCCTCGCGGTGGTGGCGGTCCAGGTGTTCATCCAGGTGTGGTCGATGGTCGTGGACATGCCGATTCTCGGGATGATCCTCGGCATCTGGTTGTCCTGGAGGCTCGGTTGTTTGGCAGGCTGGGCCGACATCCTGCAACGGCGGATCGACGAAGAACGCTCGGTGGCTGCGGACCTGATCCAGTTGCAGGCGGACTTCGATGAACTGCCCGAGGATGCGCGCCTGGCGTTGGCCACGCCGTACTCCAAGGCGGTGGAGTCCATGACGCGGCTGCACCAGTTTCTGGTCGAGCAGCGCAACCAGCCCTACGTCAGGCCGAGAATCCGCGACTTTATGCCGTCGCCCACTCGTTGGCTGGCCCGTCGCCGCGAACGCCAGATCATGGCCACGGCCAAGGTCGTGCATTCATGATCGCGATCGTCAACACCGGCAAGCGACACCCGAAGAAAGGCCACCACTACCGCCTGCAAATCAACGACCAGTTGATCACCGAGTTCTGGCACCGCCGGGCCGATGGCCTGAGCACCTGCCTGCACCGGGCCGCCGAAGCGGCCGAGGCCGCGCACCAGCAACAGGTCGAGGCGATGCTGCAACTGATCAACAAACAATAAAAACAAGGATGCCCCATGGCTTTCAAAGTCCCCGAGCGTTTCCGCATCACTGCCGGCATGTTGGCCAGTGCCAAGGCCACCCACGGCAACAACGGCGCGTTCATGATTCCGCTGCGTGACCCCGCCACCCAAGCCGTGTTGCAGGCGCGGGTGATTGCCTCCGATCAAGAGGGCTGGGAGCACGTCAGCGTCAGTTTCCAGAGCAAAACCCCGTCCTGGGATGTGATGTGTACGATCAAAGACCTGTTCTGGGGGCCGGACGATTGGGTGCTGCAATACCACCCGCCAGAGCGTCTTTATGTAAATTTCCATCCCCACTGCCTCCATATGTGGCGCCCGCTCGGCCAAACGTACCCCGTCCCGCCGCACCACCTGGTCGGCCCGCTGGCTCGCCGCACCCCTGAACCCAACGCCAAGGAGTCCTGACCATGGGCAACTGCACCGTATACCACGATGAACTGCGTTTTCTCGTAACTGACCCCGACGCCCTGCATGTGTACGTGTTCATGCGCGCCGAGGGGGATTGCCCGTTCATGATCAACGGCTGGCACTACAAGGCATTTCCAGCCTCCGTGACGACTTTCGACGTGCTGAGAATGATGGGTGACGGCAGCGAACAGCCGATCAACTGGGAGCGCCAAGCACCTGGGGCCGTAATTACCGACTCCATTTTCAGCCCGAATGAATACGTGCCGGTCCTCGCTAAAGAGCTGAACGAATGGCAGCTCAGCACCGTCGCCGACGACCGCCTGGGTCCGGTGGAGATTGCCGATCAGATGACCGCTCGATTGACATCCTCCCCGGATTGGCACAAAGCCTGCCCGCATTGCCGGGCGCACGACATGATGCAAAAGTCGTTCATGGAACAGAAGAATTGAGCCAGCCGCCTGACACCTGGGCCAGCGAAATGCAGGCCCTGCAGGACCAGATCGAGGTCCTGCAGCTGGATCTGGATTGTGCGCGGCGCAACGAAGCCGCCGCCACCTACTGGTACGGGCAGGACGACGGGGTACGTGGGGCTTGCAAGCGCTGGGACGAAGCACTGACCGACCCGATCCCCAAGGACGGCACGATGCGCGAGCCCCTTGAATCGTTATATCGGCGTACCGAAGTGCTACGCCTGGATCTGGCTGCCGCCATCGGTGACATCGCCCTGGTGCGCGGCCAACGCGATGGGCTGGCCACGCTGTTGGCCACCACCCTGCAGACCATTAACGCCCACTGGCTGCCACACAACAAGGCCGCCGAGACTCTTCGCGCCGAGTTGATGAAGCGCCTGCTTAAAGCCGTCGACGCAGTGGGGGAGGCGCGTGTAACAGGAGCCAAGCCGTGAGTCCGAACTACGCGATCGAGCAGCGTCTGCGCCTGATTGATTTCCTGCTGGAGCACTACGGCCACGTCGGCCGCCCCGAGCTGTGCGACTTTTTCGGGATCAGCGTTCCGTGTGCGTCGGCGGACCTCACGATGTACCGGGAGGCCAACCCGGGGAACGCCGACTACGACTTCAAGAGCAAGCGCTGGGTGCGTTCCGCGACCTTCAAACCGCAATATTCCTGACCACAAAGACAACTCTATATAGAAGGAACTGTTCGTGGAGATAGACCAGGTTGTGGTGGGCCTGACCCCGTGCGGGCGGCCGAAGTTGACCTACGCCATGGAGCAGCGGATGCGCTTCATCGACTTCATCCTGTTCCACTGGGGTGGCATCACCCGCAAACACTTGATCGAGTATTTCGGCGTGACTTCGGCCACCGCCACCCGCGATTTCGCCCTGTTTCAAGAGCTGTACCCGGGCCAGGCGCGGCTGTGCCACGTCAGGAAACTCTACATTCCGACCAAGCAATACCAGCGCATTTTCCCCTGATTCACCCCCAACCATGCGAAGGAAAAAGACATGGCTACGCGCATCTGGAAATGGCCCCTGAGAATGATGTCCGAACAAACCGTGGATCTGCCGATCGGCGCCAAGTACCTGGACGTACAACTGCAGGGCGGCGAGCCGCAGCTGTGGTGCCTGTGCGATGCCAACGCGCCGCTGGAACCCCGGCGGCTGGCGATCCACGGCACCGGCAACCCGATGCCGGACGACCCCGGCGAGTACCTGGCCACCTTCCAGACCGGCGCCTTCGTGTGGCACCTGTTCGAAGTTTTCGACACCCCCACCATCGAGCAAAGGAATGAAGCATGAAGACTGAAATTCTCGCGGTTCTCGACCGTAGCGGTTCCATGGCCACCATCGCGGCGGACGCGATCGGCGGATACAACACCTTCCTCAAGGATCAGCAGAGCGTCGACGGCGAAGCCCGCATCACCGTCGCGCTGTTCGATGACCAATACGATCTGCTGTACGCCGCCACGCCGTTGGCCGAGGCGCAGCCACTGACGACGCAGACCTTCGTGCCGCGAGGCGGTACGGCGCTGATGGACGCGATCGGGCGCACGTTGCAGGTGGAAGGGGCACGGATCGAGGCCGAGGGCTGGGCCGAGAAAGTCATCGTCTGCATCACCACCGATGGCGGCGAGAACCAGAGCAAGGAATTCACCGCGCCGATGGTGCGCGACCTGGTCACGGCGGCCGAGGCCAAGGGCTGGGTGTTCGTGTTCCTCGCGGCCAACCAGGACGCCTTCGCCACCGCCAAGTTCTACGGCATGAGCGGCGCCCACGCGCAGACCTTCGCCGCCACCGGGGCCGGGGTGGGGCAGGCCTACGCCAGCATCAGCAACGTCACGCGCAGCTTGCGGACAGGGCCGGAGGCCGCCGTGGAGGACGTGCTGGCGTTGCGGACTGAGCTGGCCAAGACGCAGGCCGCGCAGGCCGCCCCCAAGAAGAAAGCCAAAGCGCAAAAAGGTGCGTGATGACCGCGCCGCGGCGCAAAGGCTCCGAAATGCGCAAACTAATCGAGTTTGCCAAGGAGCTGGGCTTTACCTGCGAAATCACCGGCAGCACGCAATTGGTCTTCTACCGTCCGCACACGCGGGCGGTGTGGGCCTCCTATTCGCCGAGCTGCCGTCATGCCCGCAAGAACACTCGCCACGACCTGCTCAAGGCCGTGCGCGAGGCGGAAGCACCAACCAATACGTCAAAGGAATGAGCTGTGAGCGGGACCAAAGCAACACCGGAAACGGAATACCTGGGGCAGTTCATGTTCGTCCAACGCAAGGCCATGCGCCTGACGTTGGACGAAGTGGCCAAGCAGGCCGGCACCTCGAAATCCTACCTGTGGGAGATCGAGCACGGGCAGGCGGCGCCATCGTTCATGCTGGTCGCCCGCTTGTGCCAGGTGCTGTGCCTGGACATCGGCGGGCTGGCCGCCGGGGCGTTGAAAGTGGCTGAGCTGTGCGAGGAATAAATTTTGCGGGTGAAGCCCAATCGGTTACGGCAACTGCCTACCAAGCAGCCTTTTGCGGGTTCGAATCCCGTCATCCGCTCCACACACCAGGAACAGGTCGAGCAAGATCCGGGGCAGCTTCATCGCCCCGGGGCTTGATTGACCCGACAACGAGCGAAGCGAGGCGTCAGGCTTTTGAGGGCGTCTGAAACACCCCCTATATCTAAGATTAAGAAAGCCTGCTCTGGAGGCCTTTGTTTTCAAGGGCAGTTGGTAGAATTTCACACTGAGTCGGTAGAATTTGAGACTGTTTCGGTAGAAATACACAGTCTTTTTCTGCTGGTCTGGTAGAAATTCTAACGGGATTCAAGACGGGTCGTTAGAATTTCTGCGTGAAATCGTAGAAAACTATGGGTGTTTTCTACCGCCAAGGTAGAAATGCCCCGGCGTTTTCTGGCGTTTTGTTAGAAAGTCTGCGGACTTAGACAGAAAAAGATAGGTCTTTTCTACCCTGTTAGTAGAAAAGTGACTAGTATTCACACCAGACCGGTAGAACGGCTGCCAGAAGCAGCGTAAAAACAGGGGTTTACAGCTAAGTGGCCGAAGAGAAAAAAGGGTATTACACGACCCGCGCAGAAATCACCCCCACCCGGGTCAACCCGTGGGCCGGTGAATTGGTGCATACGATCAAGAAGGGCCGCAAGGTTACCGGTTTCGCCACCTCCCAACACGACCTGATCAACCGGTCCACCGGCGAGGTGACCAGTGATATTGCCGTAGTGGGGGTGCAAAAGATCGTCGACAAAGAGGAATTCGTGAAATTCTTCGGCGCCGGGATCATGGAAGTGTTTGAGCTGACCAAACCGGCCAAGGACGTGTTCAAGGCGATCATGAACGTCTACCTTGAACAGAAAAATCAGCCGGACCAACTGTATTTCAACCACGAAATGGTGCGCCTGTACTACGGCTTCGATAAGTCGCGGGCGAGCTTCAACAACGGCACCAACGAGTTGTGTGTGAAAGGCTTCATCGCCCCGGTCGAGGGGATGGACAGCCTGTATTGGGTCAACCCGAACCTGTTCTACAAGGGCGACCGCATCCGCATCGTGCATGACTACGTGCGCGCCGGCACCAAGGCGGCCAAGCAACTGGAGTTGGAGCAGTTGAAGGCCAACCAAGGCAGGCTGGCCCTCGGCGACCCTAAGCCGTCTGATCCTGAGTGACCGGCCCCAGCAGCACCGCCAAGGCCTGCGCACAGCGGGCCTGATAGGCTTCCTCCCCCAACGTCTTGCGCAGCTCGCGCAGCAGCACCAGGTCGACGCTGTTGGCGTCCATGCGTTCGGCCTTGTGCAGCTCGGCGACGTGGCGCATCAGGCGCTGCTGGTCGCGGCGCAGATAACGCAGCTTGGCGGTCGCCCGGCTGTACCACTCGGAATCGGCGAACGTGCCCTCGGTCTTGCTGCGGCGGCGCACCAGGTCGAGCTTGTTGCTCAGCTCGATGATCGTCGAATCCAGGTCGACGCGCAGGGTCTCGCACTCCGGCAGGGTGGCCGGCATGGGGATCATGTCGGGGCGGTGGTACAGGGAGGGGATCGGGGCAGCAACAGCAGCGGCGGGTGCGTTCATCGGGGGTCTTCACTTTTTGGTGGCTGACCCCTTTTAGTGTAGGTCAGGCCTTCAAGGTGTCGGGCAGGCGCGGCCCGCCGAACGCTTCCCACTTGCCCGGGTGGGTCTCTTCGACGGCCACATAGAGCGTGCGCATTTCCTCCATCAGTTCATCGACGGTCAGGTACTTGTGGCGGCGCAGCACGCCCAGCGCGGTGATGTGCATGCCGATCACCAGCATGGCGGCTTCCTCGCTGCTGTCGTGGAGGAACAACAGGCCGCGGCGCAGGTTGCCCAGGGTCTGTTGTTGGAGTTCTTTGTTGGTCATTGCAGCGGGTCCCACAGCCAGATTTGATCAAACAGGGCCAGGTCAGCCGGATGCGCCTCGGCGAAGGCAGTGCGCACCTGCGCCTGGTACTTGGCGACTTCCACCAGGGTCAGCAGGTCGTATTCCTGCATGTCGTGGATCGAGCCCATGACCAACCCGGCGGCGTTCCAGGCCTCGAAAGAGGTGCTGTGCCCCAGCGAATAGTTGAAGTCGAAGACCTGCACGTCGAGGCGCTTCTTGAGTTCGACACGGGCGCTGGTGTGCCAGCGTTCGTCCTCCGGGGTGGGGTTCGCGCACTCGAAACCGTCGAAGTATTTGATCATTGCAGCGGCTCTATCGGCGCGTACACCGCGTAATGCGCCAGCACCTCGCCCTTCATGGCGTCGGCTTGCTCGTTGTCCAGGTACTGCGTCTCGACCAGCCGGTCCACGCAGTGCCAGCAGATCACCAGGCTGCGCAGGGCGCGGGCGGGGTCGCTGGTGTTGCGAAACAGCGGCCCCAGCGAGTCCACCCGCTCTTGCAGGCTGGCCGCGTAGGCGGTGCGCAACAGGGGCGTGGCGGGCTCGATGTTGGCCGGGAACCACATGCTCACCGAGGCCGCGGCCTGATCGAACAGCGCCTGCAACTCGGGGTCTCGCGGCTGCGCTTCGAACCGGGCCTGCAAGGCGTTGAGGATGGCGTCGAGGTTGCGGGTCAGGATGTCTTCGATGGGGGTCATAGCAGTCGGTTCTCCAGCATGTAGCGCTTGAGCCGCAGCAGGATGGCCTGCTGGTCCGTGTGGTCCAGCACCTCGGCCAAGGCGTTCTGCACCACGTCCAGGGTCTGGAAGTCCCACCAGTGGTTGCGCCGCGCTTCGTCGACGAAGCCCTGCCAGTCCACGCGCAGGTGGCGGCTGAACAGGAGGTCCAGGGTGATGTCCAGCGGCACGCCGTGGGTGGCCTTGATCTGGAACAGCCGCGCCCCGGGGAAAATATCACTCATGGCTTCCCCTCCGGGACGCGGCTGGCCGGGTCGTAGTCGACGTGGCCGGTGCAATGCACGTCGACCGGCTCCGGCGGCAGGCAGTCGAGCAGGGTCTGCTGGAACAGGCTGTCGATGTGCCCGAGGGTGGTGGCGTGCAGCTCGGCGCGCAATTCCTGGAACTGCGGCGAGGTCAGCGCCTCGGCCTCGGCCAGCGCGAGCAGGTAGCCGACCGCGAGGAACCGCCGGTTGCTGGCCGCCTCGGGCGAGTCGGTGATGGTCACGTAGCGGATCTGCTGCCGCGCCTTGGCGTGCAGCTGGGCGCGTTCGTGGTCGGTGTATTCAGGCATGGTTGAAGCCCTCCAGCAGGCCGGGCTGTTCCCGGTCGTAGGCGCGTTGCAGGTCGGCGAAGCCGAGTTGCAGGCGTTCGTCGGTCAGCAGGCCGATCGCGTGCAGGGCGTACAGGTGTTTGACGATCTGCGTGTGCAGGTGCAGGGCGGCATCGGCCGGGCGCAGGTGGAGGATCTGCAACTGGCGGACGATCGCCACCAGCACGGCCATGCGGTAGGCGTCGGCGCTTTTCTCGTCGCCCAGGTCGGGGACGGGCAGGCGGTTGATGGCTTCGTCGAGGGTTTCGGTGGTGGCCATGGCAGCGGCGCTCCTTGCGGATGGTGGTGCGAATAGGTGGGGGCCTGTGTCGACGGTGAGGGCATCGACACGGCCGCCCGGGACGTACCTGTCTGGGGGTCGACCAGGCAAACGGCAGCGTCGGCGCACGGTAGCACGCGGGCTGGGGGCGCTGGAATAGGGGGCTGGGGGTGTTTTGGTTCGGGAGGGTGAGCTGCCCGCTGTCCCGGAAAGCCAGCGGGCGGCTCGACGGGGACAGCGATCTGCCAATGCACTGGACCCGTTACGGGGACCTTAGCACGGGCGGGGCCGCGGGGCGAGCCGGGGGTGGGGGGATGGGTCAGTTTCGGGGTGGATTAGTGTGCCTGTTTGGGTAACCAACTCGTGTGTGGGTGGTGGGGGAGTTGGCGCGGTATTTTCCTCATGGATGGCCGTTGTACTGTGTACCACTGGGATTTTTGGGGGGTTGGATATGACGAGGGGGTCTAAGGCTGTGGCCTGGCTCACCGTTCGTCGGAAAAAGTGTGGTCGGGGTGGTACATGGCACAACAATTGTTGTGCCAAGAGTGGCTTTTGTTGGTGGTTTATTTTGTTCTATGTCTTATGCGTAACTATTCTAGCGTGCCATTATGGGTGAGCTATAGTTTTAGTGTACCACCCGTTCTTTAAAAGCTAGATGCTAGACGTGATTATGTGAACCCTGAATAGGGTACACCGGACAAACACGCCTAGCGAAAAGTGCGCGACATTGTCGCGCTGGTGAATGTCGAGGCAATCGCCTTTGCTCACCCCCTGACACGGAGTGCCTGCCATGCGTCACGTTATCGCTTCTGTAGTTGTGCTAACCATTACTGCCATGCTCGCCCTTGAGGTCGGCACAGCTGTTAGCGCTAGCATTGGCAAGCTTTCTGGCGCCGTGTCGCTTTCTTCCCGGAGTGTCACAAAATGAAAACTCAAACCCCTAGTTATTTCGATTCCGCACTGGTAGCACGCGCCACAGAGCGCGCAGCGACTGACGCCGTATATCGCGCTTTGCTGGATCAAGCTGTTACCGCCGGTAAGGTCGCTGGCGCAGCGGTCAATAGCACAGACGCTAGCGCCTACTGGAAAGCCCTAGGCGATTCGTTGGCGCGTCACGGAGTGGCGATTCTGGCGCACCCTGACGACGTGCCTAGTGTCAAAGAATTGCGCGACCTGTGCGCGCTGGTGAATTCCGGTATCAAGTCGGCGCAGTCGGCGGCAAAAAATCACGCGCTAAAAACTTTTGCCGCTGCGCAAATGGCCGACCGCGCCAAAAAAGCGCGTGACCGGATTGTCAAAGCGCTCACCCGCGCCTTGACCGCCTACGGCCTGAAAATCAATTTTCAGACCTGCAAAGTCGAGGCGCTCGCCCCTGTAGACGAATCGGGCGCCCCGGATAAATCCGCCGACACGGCAAAGGCCGCCGTGACCGCTGGCACTACGGCAAACCTTGAGGCTTTTTTAGACGGCCTTTGCGCGCTAGATCCTGCTACGCAAAAGCTGATTCTGGCGCGTGTCGGCGCCTCCTATAAAAAGTGGCAAGAAGAAGAGGCGACCAAAAAAGTCGAGGCCGACCGCGCTGCAAAAGCGGCAATTCAGCAAAAGCTTGACGACGAAAAATCGCGTAAAGAACAGCGCGACGTAGCGTAACCAATCCGGCGACACAACCCCCACGCGGCCCCCGCGTGGGGCGTTCGCGTGCCCGTCACTTTTTCCCGCGACAACGTCGCGCTAGGGGTTCCCATGGCTTTCGATGACCGCACGGGCGCAAGTGAGCGCCTGTTCTACCGCGCCAACGCCGACCAGTACGGCAACGACTGGGGCGACCATAGCGCGCAAAGTCTGTTTGGCGCCCTGTACGCCGATCACGAACGCGCCGAAGTCGATTCCCAAAAACGGGCCGAGTACCTGGCCCGCCGCGCCCGGATCGCGGAAGACGCGACCCGGCGCCGGTCGGCCCCGGTCGAGGCGAAAATTCAGGCGGAACGAATCGCCCAGTCGAAAACCGTTATGGGCGCGGCAATGCGCGCCGCCCTGGACAAGCGCGATCGGCGCAACGGCAAGGAACGGCCCTAAAACCGGTGCCATGTAGACCATCCGGTAACTGCCCCAAAATCTAACCGCCAAAACCGTACCAGTTTGTGGAAATCCACGGCTTTAACCGGTACAAGTGTTATTGGCACTTCTATTTGGTACAAAGGAGGCTCTATGAGCGATTCACCACCCAAATTCGCACTGCTGCCCATGGTTCGCGCCTACCTTCGCGCCTCGACCGACCAGCAGGACGCTTTGCGCGCAAAAGGCGCGCTGCTTGCATTCGCGGAGAGTCATGGCCAGCGGATTGTTTCTTTTTATCCAGAGAACGAATCCGGGACCAAACTCAAACGCCCGGAGCTGATGCGCCTGCTGGACGACTCGCAACCCGGCGACGTGATTCTCTGCGAACAGATCGACCGGCTCAGCAGGTTGAACAAAGAAGACTGGGAGTCTCTGCGCGGGATCATCAAATCCAAGGGCCTGCACATTGTGTCGCTCGACCTGCCGACTTCGCACCCGCTGATGGACCCGCAGGTGGAAACCACGTTTACCGGCTGGATGCTGTCGGCCATGAATGACCTGCTGCTGGACATGCTGGCCGCGATTGCGCGCAAGGACTATGAGGATCGAGTGCGCCGGTCAAAAGAAGGGATCGACAAAGCGCGGGATGAAGGCAAGTACAAGGGGCGCGTCCCGAACCAGGCGCTGCACGCTCGCGTGAAAGCCTGCCTGAAAACCGGCATGGCGATTCGCAAGGTGGCCGAGGTTTGCGGCTGTTCGAAAACCACCGTGCAGAAAATCAAGGCCGACCTGGACAAGGAGCACCTGGCCGCCTGACCAACTATGAAGGGTTCGATCGAGCCTTTTTCCGGGGGGCTAAGACCCCCCAGCCTTTGAAGGGATCAATCTGTCCATTTTTAGAACCGGCAGGCCGTGGGTGCCTTGCCGGAGGCACCCCCTTTGTTATCTATATAAAGAAATAATTTTTTATTTTTATAAGACAGTAAGGGCACGCTCTTTTTTGAAGCGGTCGGACCTTCGGAAAAAGTTGACTCAGAAATCAACAAAAATCTAGTTGACTAGTTTAAAACCCAAACTAGATGACTAGTTTGAAGCCCATTTTCCGACCTCGTTTCAACTCGCCCTTTTCCGAATTCCCTTACAAATCAACAGGTAGTGTAAAGGTATGCGCGATTGATACCCCCCGAGGGCTATGCCTAGCGGTATGCCTCGGGTATGGCCAAATCGCCTTTTCAGAAAATGCAAGGAAAACCCTTCGCATACCTTGCCTTTTTTCGCGTCCCGGTGCTTCCGCCTCGCGAAATATCACTACCCGCCCCATCGCATTCTAGAACTCACTTCATTGCCCTGTTTTTAGGGCAACGCCTATGAAGGCGACAAACCCCCCGGCCCGCCAAAAGCCGAACCGCCACCCCTGTCAAAAGGACCACCGCCATGAAGTTCCGCGTCTACAACCACAAGGCCCAGCCCGACCACAAGTTCCAGAACGTGGTGATCGACAACGTCAGCAACCCCGAGGCCTTCGCCCGCATGGTGTTCACCGCCTGTGGCCACGGCATGAACGCCACGTTCACCGCCAAGGCGATCGAGACCAACGCCGCGCTGCTGGCCCTGTCGCCGGGGCAGGAACTGCGCGTCACCACGCAGTGGATGGGCCTCGATCTGAAGGATCACAAGATCGACATCACCCTGACCCGCATCGACGGCTAACCCACCCCCATGGTCCCCTCACCAATGAGGGGACCACCCACGAAGGAAGGAACCACCCCATGTTCACCACCCTGATGACCTACTGGCAGCGCATCGCCCAGCTGATCTACGACGCGCTGCTGCCCCACCTGCCCAGTGAGTTAGCCGCGGTGCTGGCGCTGCTGTGGCCGGCGTACCTGGTCCTGCTGGTGCTGTTTGCCATCACCGCGCTGCTGGCCTGGCTCGACCACCGCGACCTCACCCGCCGCCTGAACCGGCGCCTGGCCCAGCTGCACGCCGACCTGGACAAGGAGGGGGCCGACCACTAGGAAGGGTTCGAAGTACATACCGTACATGCCACGTACTACGTGGTACGACATGAACCATGAAGTCACAATTCACAATTCACAATTCACAAAAGGAAACGCCCATGAAACTCAAGCACCCGATCCACACCTTCCAGACCGGCCGCCGCTACACCTCGGACGGCCAGCGCCTCGCCTGGGTGGTGACCTATGAACACGACAACGGCTGGTCGGAGGTGCATTTCTACGACTACGACCGCTGCGTCGAGGGCCGGTTGGTCCTGCCCAAGGCGCCGACCGAGGTGCAGAACAGCGACGTGCTGTTCGTCTATGACCAAGGCGGCTACCGCAACTACATCGAGCAGCCCGACCTCAAGTTGGCCCTGCGCGATGCGGCCAAGGCGCTACCGGCTCCGGCCCCGTAATTCACAATTCACAATTCACAATTCACAACCCGGAGTAACGCCCATGAAGACCCTGCACAGCCTCAACGAACTGACCGCCTACGGCGTCAACCCCCTCACCGGCGAGGCCGATGCCTACAGCCGCCGCACCCTGTGCGACCTCAGTGACGAAGGCGTCATTCTGCTCACCGCCTACTTCGGCCTGAGCCACACGGTCGAGGCCAGCCGCGCCTTCCCGGCCAACCACAACGGCTTTGTCGGCGAGGCCAAGGCGGTGGCCAGCGTGATGCTCGCCCGCGAGACCATGACCGACCTGATGGTGTTCGCCCTGCTGCACGTCGAGCGGATGGACTACGTGGTGCAGTTCCCCAGCGGCTTCGCCGGCTTCAATGAAGGCGACAAGTACGGCACGGCCTACCTGCAGGAAGACCTGCCCACCGGCTACGTCCTGCACCACAACTGCGCCAAGCGCAGCGCCCAGCCGCACATCGGCGACCGCAACGTCCACGCCATGAGCGGCCGGGTTCTCTGACCTGCGCCATCGCCGTACACTGACCGCCCTTGAAGGAGACACTGCCATGCCTCTGTACAGCCTCACTGTCGAGCCCGTGCTCGACCGCATCGCCACCCACCTGGCCACCCAGTACGGCCAGTCGCTGGCCTACAGTGCCCACCAATCCACCAACTGCGCCATGCGCGGCGACCACGGCACCCGCTGCGCCGTGGGCTGCCTGATCAGCGATGACCAGATGACGCGCTTCAACGTCGAGCAGAACGCCGCCGTCCCCGGGCTGACCAACGAACTGCTCGAAGAGCTGCACGACGAGTACGCGCCGGAGTCCTGCGGCCCGGAGTTCGTCCACGCCCTGATGATCGCCCAGCGCTACCACGACGGCGGCTGCACCGAGTACAGCCCGCGCTACGTCGATCGCCTGCAGGACTACAAGAAGGGCGACCCGGCCCTGCGCGTCAAGATCCTGGAAGACCTGCGCAGCCGCTACGTCACCACCCACCTGGGCGACTAAGAACCGCCCAACCCCCACCCTTGAAGGGAGACACTGCCATGTCCAACCTCACCCCCCGCGCCCAGTTGATCCCGATCGACGCCCGCGTGACCTTTCGTTACGTCACCGGCTGGGCCAGCGAAGACCGCTGGGAGCCGATGACCTTGGCCCGCCTCACCGCTGCCGTGCCGGTTCACCGGGAAGACGACGACGGCGCCACCTACCGGCACCTGCTAACCTTCGGCCCGCGTGGCTGGCAGGAAGCGAAACAGACCTACAAGCGCCTGCTGCCGCGCAAGGAACGGCCGACCTTTGTGCGCTGGTTGTCGCACATGGTCGCCGAGTATTTCGCGCAGGGCTGCCGCTGTGAGCACGACTGCTGTGGCCACATGCAGGCCTACGCCAGCCTGCGCTACCTGGGCCGGCGCCGCTTCAGTGTGGAACGCCGCACTTACCCGAACGTGTAGCCGGAGGGCTGACCATGAAACGCACCAAACAGCAGGCGAAGGCCTACCGCACCGCCGCGCTGGGCATCCTGCGCGGCTTCGGCGCGCAGGTAGACGCCACGGAACGGCGCATGTACCAGATTGAAACCCGGCTGGGCATCCTGCACATCGACGTGTGGGACGACATGCTGCCCTGCGTGTTCGCCGAGGTGAAGCGGGCCGCCGCCGAACTGGGCAACGGCACGCGGATCAACCCGTTCTCCGGCAAGTGGAACTTCGACGGCGGCCTGAGCCATGAAGAGGATCTGGCGGACCTGGCGCAGTTCCAGAACGAACTGCGCCGCCTGCTGCCCGAGGGCCACCAACCCAACCCGGGCCTGCCGCTGCTGCCTTTTGAGGACTGACGCCATGCACCGCCAACGCCTGGAACTGATGTGTACCCTGCTCGCCGAAGTCGAGGCCGGCACCTGGGAACCGACCGGCACCAAGATTGACGGCAGCCCGCTGCCGTACCGCTGGCGCCCCGAGCACCTGTTCGACCTCAATGAATGGATCGTCCTGGTGCGCCCCGACTGCGGCTTCAGCGCCTGCGCGATCGGCCATGCCTGTCTCGATGCGCGCTTCAACGCCGAAGGGCTGTTCATGCACTTTGGTTACAGCGAGCTGCACGGCATGAGCCCGCTCTACCGGCACGACGGCGAGTTGCGCATGTCCTGGGTGGCGGTGGCGCGGTTCTTCGACCTGCGCCACCACGAAGCCGACCACCTGTTCGACTGGCAGAAGTACCCGCGCCTTCAGCACACCGACCCGGCCGCCGTGCGCCAGCGCATCGAAGCGTTTTTGGCGGCCAACCCCTAACCCACCCCGAAAAGGATCACTGCCATGATCAAATTCAGCGACCTCACCCACTGCTTCTACGTGCCCGGTCAAGGCCACATCATTGACTCGGCGTTCAAGAATGAAGCCGGCGAGTACGTGAGCCACATCCACCGCATGAACCTGATGCAGATGCGCGACGAGCACCCCGACGTGGTGCTGGGCAACCTCGACGAGTGGATTGCCGCCGAGGAAAAGCGCCTGATCAGCCCGCCCAAGGAAATCACCGAGGCGCAATGGTGGGAGGCGCTGGAGGTGCTGCCGCCGGAGAGCTGGCAAAACACCGGCGGCGGGGAATCGTTCGTCATGAGCGAGTATTACAGCGGCCGGATCACCACCATCTACGTGCGCCTGGGCAAGCAGTATTGCTCGTTCCACGACGTGGCCAACCTGCCGCACCTGGACCGCCTGGCCAAGGCCCGCACCCTGCTGGGCTAAGCCCGTGAACTCACAATTCACAGTTCACAATTCACAATTACCCGAGAAGGGAGCACTGCCATGCAAGAAGAAGAAATCACCCGCACCCTGGTCGACGACGACCACCGTATGGACTTCCTGCCCAAGCACCTGGGGATCAGGAACCTGTTTCGCGGGCAGGACCTGTACATGGATTATCTGGCCCGCCTGAGCGACGACTACAAGGGCGGTTACTGGGAGTTCTACGACCTGAGCAACGGCGGCTGGTACGCCGCGCCTCGCACCGGCAAGCGCTACCGCATGCACTG
>Ga0310902_10000095_pt1 | contig 19257 bp, 9 predicted proteins | sample C24D3metaG_FD_203748 | JGI IMG/M metagenome (GOLD analysis project Ga0310902, IMG submission 203748) | Lab incubated soil microbial communities from West Virginia University Organic Research Farm, Morgantown, WV, United States - C24D3 | ecosystem: Environmental > Terrestrial > Soil >...
CGCAGTCTATGGCCAGATGGGATTGCCAGGGTCCGCCGCGTACCAGCCATTCTTCACCATCATCCGTAACTTCAACTCCGAAATTCCTGATCGCTGCCAGCGTCGCGGATACATCTTCGCTTTCGAGCATGCCCGTGATCCGGGTTTCGCCCTCGGCCATGGCGCCCAGGATCAGCGCCCGGTGAGAGCAGCTTTTATCACCAGGTATGATCGCTTCGCCTGAAAGCGGCCCGCTGGACCGCGCGGTCAGTTTCACGCCAATAGCGCCGCAACGTGCGCGGCGAGGTCGATCGCCTGGGCGCGGTTCAATCGCGGATCGCAGGCGGTCAGCCAGTTCTTTTCAAGCTCGTCGACCGATGCCGGTCCCCGCCCGCCAATGCATTCGGTAACATCCAGCGCGCTCATTTCCAGATGCACGCCGCCGGCATGTACGCCCTCGGCCTTGGAGATGGCGAAGAAGGCATCAATCTCTGCCAAAATGTCGGGCAACCGCCGAACCTTGCGCTTGCCGCTCATGCTGGTGTTGCCGTGCATTGGATCGATCGCCCACAACACCGGCCGGTCCCGAGTCGCACGCAATAGTGCCGGGAGCAGGTCGCCAATTTTCTTCGCTCCGAACCGCCCGATAAGCATCAGCTTGCCAGGACGGGCCAGCGGATCGAGCCGATCGATCAGCCTCAGCAATTCATCGGCATTGATGGTCGGACCACATTTCACACCAACCACATTTTCTATGCCGCGGAGATATTCCACGTGGGCATTGTCGACCTGGCGAGTGCGGTCGCCCAGCCAAAGCATATGGCCCGACGTCGCCCACCAGCGTCCAGCGGAATCACGGCGGGTAAGCGGCTCCTCATAGGGCAGCAGCAGCGCCTCATGGCTGGTGAAGATCGGCGATCCGGATCCGCGCGCTGCGGCCAGGCTGGCGGCCGTTCCCACCGATTGCATATGAGCCCGGATCATCCGCTGCGGGTCGGGCCGACGGGCAAGGGCATCGAACGAAATGCCGTTGATGATGTCGCCTCGATAGGCCTGAAGCGTCAGGCCTTCATGGGTTTCGTCATTCGCGCTCCGGGGCTTGGCGAACTGGCCGGCAATCCTGGCGACTTCCACTAAAGGCCCGTCAACATTTGCTCGCAAGCGGTCGGTCATTGCGTCGAACAGCCCGACGATCCCGGCCACCTGTTCGGCCACCGGATCATCGAAGCTCTCCGCGCAGTCACCGCCCTGCAGCAGGAATCCTCGGCCGGCGGCCAACTCAGCGGTCAGGTCGCGCAGCCGTGCGGCGTCTTCAACGTGGATGACCGGCGCTGCTGCCTCCAGCCGCGCCTCTATGGCCCGGACCGAGGCCGCGTCGGCGTAGGCCGGCATCTGGCGGGCCGGGTGACTACGCCAGCTGGCGGGATACCAGCCCAGGTTTGAAACAAGTGTCGCACTCATCGCCGCGGCCCTAGCGCAAGCGTTGCGGCTTGCCAAAAATTGGATGCCTTTCGGCGCGAAATTCCAGCTCAACCGGTTTCGACAGGCTCAATCCGGCTGATTTCGCCACCGAAATATATCGACCTGACCAATTTATTGTGCAACTGCGAACAATCTAGGCAACCCGTGCCAATCTTGATCGTTGGTTAGATGGAACGCGGCGTTCGGCCGCGGCTCCTCTCCTGTCGTACAAATGACGAGGCGGAATGCTCGAAACTGTCTTTCAATTCAAACCAGAAGACGAGCGGTCATCGGCTCGCCGCGACCGCGCGCCCTTTGGCCATTTAGCCCTGGTTGGCAACGCGCTTCCCCGAAAATGCGGGCTTGCCACGTTTACCAGCGATGTCGCCGATGCGCTGCGCCAGCGCTATCCCACGATGACGGTCGACCATTATGCCATGGACGACGGATCGGGCATCGAATATCCGCCGGATATCCGGACCATCAATGCTGACGACAAGGCCGACTATCGAGCCGCCGCAGAGTTGATCGAGGCCAGCGGGGCTGAGGCGATCTGGCTGCAGCATGAATATGGCATCTTCGGCGGCCCGGCCGGCTCCAACATTCTCGAGCTGACCAGCGCTACCGACCTGCCGCTGATCGTGACGCTGCATACGGTGCTGGACGATCCGAGCGAGGAGCAGGAGACCGTGCTCAAGCGCCTGGTGGCTCGCGCCGACCGGACAATTGTCATGGCGGCGACGGCGGCCGACATTTTGAAGCGGCGTTATGGCGTCTCGGGCGAACGGATCAGCGTGATCCCGCATGGCGTGCCTGATCGAAGCCTGCGCGAACCCGGCGAGCTGAAGCCACGCTTCGGCTGGCAGGGCCGCAAGGTTCTAATGACCTTCGGGCTGATCGCTCCCAACAAGGGCATCCGGCACATGATCGAGGCGATGCCCGCGATCGCGAAAGAGCATCCCGACGTCCTCTACGAGATCGTCGGAGCAACCCACCCCAATCTGGTTCGCAGCGATGGCGAATGTCATCGGTCGATGCTGATCGATCTGGCCCGCGATCTGGGCGTCGAGGAGCATGTTCGTTTCGTCGACCGCTTTGTCGAGCAGGACGAGTTGCTGGACATGCTCCAGGCGGCCGACATCTATGTCACGCCCTATCTCAACATGGCGCAGGTAACGTCGGGAACGCTGGCCTATGCGGTCGCGGTGGGAAAGCCGGTCATTTCGACGCCCTACGTCCATGCCCAGGAGATTCTGGCGGACGGCCATGGTTTGATTGTGCCGCAAGCCGACCCCGATGCGCTGGCCGCGGCGGTCATCGATTTGTTGTCGAACGAGGCAAAACGACATGCGCTTGCCCGTGCTGCTTACCGGCGAGGACGAGAAATGCTTTGGCCTCGAGTGGTGGAGCGTTCGCTTGCGCCGTTCGCAAGAACAAAGTTTCCAAGCACCCGGCGCCTGTTACCACGTCCCTCGATACTGCCGATCCATGCCGTCATGCGAATGACCGACGAAGTGGGGATGCTCCAGCATGCGATCCATTCGGTCCCAAACCGTGACCATGGATATTGCATCGACGACAATGCCCGGGCGTTAATGATGGCTGTCAGGCGCGACGACGAGGAATCCGACCGGCTCGCCCCAATCTTCGCTGCCTTCGTCCAACATGGCTGGAACCCGGAGATACGCCGATTCCGCAATTTCATGGCCTATGACCGTCAATGGCTGGAATCCCGCGGTTCCGAAGACAGCAATGGCCGGGCCCTGTGGGCGCTGGGACAGACGGCGGCGAGATCGAATTCGCCCGGGCTTCGCGACTGGGCTCTGGCACTGTTTGAGGAAGCTGCGCCTTATGCTGACGAGTTGGGCGCCCCGCGAGCCAAGGCATTTGCCGCGCTGGGCGGCCTTGAGCTCTTGCGTTTGCGGCCCGATCACGACCTGGCACGCTGGCTGATCGAGCAGTCGGCCGAACAGCTGATGCACCTTCATTTCCGCTACGCGCGTGAGGATTGGGACTGGTTCGAGCCCGAACTCGCCTATGACAATGCCCGTCTTCCAGAACTGTTGATCAGGGCTGGCATGGCGCTCGATGAACCGGCAATGGTCGAACGTGGCCTTGAGACCCTGCGCTGGCTGGTTCGCCATCAGACAAGTCCCCGAGGAACGTTTCGGCCAGTGGGTTGCCATGGCTTCTGCCGGCCCTATGCCGCGCCCCTCGCGTTCGACCAGCAGCCGGTTGAAGCAACGGCAACAATCGACGCCGCGGCCGCGGCTTTTGAAGCCAATGAAAGCGCTGACTGGCGCCGGGTCGCCAACGACGCATTCGCCTGGTTTTTCGGCGACAATGATGCCGGTATTCCCTTGGCCGATTCCCGCGACGGAGGCTGCTTCGACGGACTGATGGCGACCGGCATCAACCGCAACCAGGGAGCGGAGTCGATCCTCTCGCTGCATCTCGCCGCACTGACGATGCGGGAGGTCTTTGGTGCACGAAAATGGGCTGGACAGGATGACGGCAGCGCCGCAGAAGCGGGGTCCTTCGCCGCCGCCTAGAGGCCCATGATTCAATCTAAACTCCATCCGCTTCGGCTCAAGGCGGATCCTTCGCGGGTCGTTGTCCGGCCTTTCCACCTTGCCTGGCAGGGCGCTGCCGATCACGGCAGGGCACAGCGGCTGGTCGACGCGGTCCTTAAGCTCGATGATCGTGAGCTCGGCCGCCAACTGAAAACGGTCATGCATGATTTCGAACAGCGCCACTGGCAGACACGCAAGGTCTTCCTGAAACGGTTCAAGGAAATCTGCACGATGCTGAATCTCTCGCTGCAGGGGATCGGCGACAAACGGCAGCAGATGATCGGGGCCTATTTCTGCCACGAGTATAGCTACGCCGCGGCAGCGCTGATGAACCCCAGCATCGTGCCCCACCCCGACCAAAGCGGGCTCGATCGCCACACTGTTCGCGTGCTGATGTCACTCCGCGCGGTAGGCGAAGGTCACATCAGCTCGATCGCGTTCCGCGAGGGGCTGGTGTCGGCAAAGGGGGGGCTGCAGCTTGCGCCGGAACCGCCCTTTGCGACCGCGGCGGACGCACCCAATCTCGACACGAAGGCCGACGGCCCGGTGCGGGCGTTCCGCAACGAGGACACCAACCTGTCCGGCATGGTGATCTTCCCCATGACGCCGGCCCAGGCCAATGGCCTGGAAGACCTGCGCCTGACCCACTTCACCCATGAGGACGGCAGCCAGGAATATTTCGGCACCTACACTGCTTTTTCCGGCAAGGGCATCCGCTCGGAACTGCTCAGGACGACCAATTTCCGCGAGATCGACCTCATTCCGATGACGGGCGATGCCGCGCGCAACAAAGGCATGGCGCTGTTCCCGGAGAAGATCGGCGGCGAATATGTGATGCTCGGCCGCCAGGACGGGCAAAACCTGTTCCTCCTGAAATCGAACGACCTCACCCATTGGGAGGGGGGCGACCTGCTGATGGAGCCCAAATATGCCTGGGAGTTCATCCAGATCGGCAATTGCGGCGCGCCGATCCTGATTGACGAGGGATGGCTGGTCCTGACCCATGGCGTCGGGGCGATGCGGCAATATGCGCTCGGTGCCGTGCTGCTCGACCGCGACGATCCGTCGAAAATTCTCGGCCGGACCCGCTATCCGATTCTCGAAGCCGAAGACGATGACCGCAACGGCTATGTCCCCAACGTCGTCTATACGTGCGGGGGAATGCGCGTGGGCGACCAGCTGTTCATGCCATACGGAATATCCGACAGTTCGATCGGGTTCGCCTTCCTTCCGCTGAAAGACCTGGTCGCGGCGATGGCCTGATGGAGCGCCTTGCCACCAAAGTCGTCGACAAGCCCTGGGGGCGGAGGGGCATCGATCCGCGCTTCCATGTCGACCCAACACGGCAAGTCGGGGAAATATGGTTCGAGCCGCCGGCCGACCGCGCGCTCGACGTCATGGTCAAATATCTGTTCACGACCGAGCGGCTGTCGGTCCAGGTGCATCCCGACGACGCCACGGCCCGTGAACGTGGCTATCCGCGTGGCAAGGACGAATGCTGGATCGTTCTCGATGCAGGTGACGACGCCGAGTTGGGCATTGGGACCATCCGCGATTTGCCCGCCGACGAGGTCATCGCCGCAGCGCGCGATGGCTCGATTGTCGACCTTATCGACTGGCGGCGGCCGAAGAAGGGGGATTTCATCTTTAACCCGGCCGGTACCATCCACGCGCTCGGGCCCGGCCTGACCGTGCTGGAAATCCAGCAGGCGGTCGATCTCACCTATCGCCTTTATGACTATGGCCGACCGCGCGAACTTCATCTCGCCGAAGCAGCGGACGTGGTGCGAGCCAAGCCCCATAGCCATGCGCTCGACACCAGCTTGGGTAGCCAGAGCCGGGTGCTCGTCGGCGGCCCGCATTTCGGCGTCGCCTGGTGTGTCGGCGCGGCGCCGGAGCTTCCTTCGATGATGCACGACGTTCAGCTGTTGCCGATCGATGCCGCGATGGGCGACCTCAATCCCGGCGAATGCGCGCTGATTGATAGCGGAACTGCCCGGACCTTGAACAGCGAAGGAATATTCGTTCTAGCCTGGTCGACGGAGACAGGGGGGAGCTGATGGCGGAAGCCTTTATTGTCGAGGCGCTGCGCACTGCGGGTGGCAGACGCGGCGGGGCCCTGCGTGAATGGCACCCCGCCGACCTCGGAGCGGCCGTGCTCGACGCATTGGTGGCGCGAAGCGGAGTCGATCCGGCAGCGATCGAGGACGTGATCGTCGGCTGCGTCAGCCAGGTCGGTGAGCAGAGCTTCCATATCGGACGCAATATGGTGATGGCGTCCGACCTCCCCGACACGGTGCCTGCGGTCAGTATTGACCGACAGTGCGGCAGTTCCCAACAGGCCGTGCATTTTGCCGCACAGGCGGTGATGAGCGGAACCCAGGACGTGGTGATCGCTGCGGGGGTCGAAAGCATGACCCGGGTGCCAATGGGGACCCCGGTGATCCTGCCGATGCAGGCTGGGATCGGCATCGGTCCATGGCCGCAGTCGATCAAGGGCCGTTACGGGGTCGAGCAATTCAGCCAGTTCACCGGCGCCGAGATGATGGCGCAAATCTATGGGTTCGGGCGCGAGGAGCTGGACGCCTTCGCTTTGTCGAGCCACCGCAAAGCCGCGGCTGCAACGGAGGGCGGAGCTTTCGAACGTGAAATCGTCATCGTCGACGGGCTCGACAAAGAAGGCAAAACCAGGCGCCACGACCGCGACGAGGGCATTCGCGCCGACGCCAGCCTGGAAAGTTTGGCCGAACTGAAGACAATAAGTCCGCAAGGGATGATTACTGCCGGCAACGCCAGCCAGGTGTGCGACGGCGCATCGGGTTTGCTGGTGATGTCGGAGCGCGCGCTGAAAGAGCATGGCCTGACGCCGCTGGCGCGGATCGACAATTTGACCGTCACTGCCGGCGATCCGGTGATCATGTTGCAGGAGCCGATCCCCGCCACGCGCCGGGCGCTGGAGCGATCGGGCCGCAGGCTCGACGAGATCGATCTCTACGAAGTCAATGAGGCCTTTGCGCCAGTTCCGCTTGCCTGGCTTGGCGAACTCGACGCCGATCCGGACAAGCTCAACGTCAACGGTGGCGCGATCGCGCTTGGGCATCCGCTGGGGGCCAGCGGGACCAAGCTGATGGCGACGCTGGTCCACGGCCTTCGTGCTCGTGGCAAGCGGTTTGGCCTGCAGACGATGTGCGAGGGCGGCGGCATCGCCAATGTGACGATCGTGGAGGCTCTTTAGCCGTTAGTGAAAGTCGCGTGATTTCGGCAGGATGCGGACGTTTCGCGGATGGCCTTGGCGCGGATCCGGCCCGTTTCGCGGCCCGTCGGCAGGCGATGCGGGGAGCCGCATTGCTCCATCGTCGGTTAGCCCTTTGAGCAATTCGCTGCGATCGACCACTCGTCGCGCCATCACATGCATAACTCCCTCCTTGCTGCGCTCGACAACGCCCTCGACCTGCATCAGCCGGGCGGCCATGACCTCGCGGCGGAACCGCTCGAAGTCGCGCGCCCACAGCAGCACATTGGTGATCCCGGTTTCGTCCTCCAGCGTGATGAACAGTGCATTGCCCTTGCCCGGCCGCTGCCGGATCAGCACCACCCCGGCGCACCGCACCAGCGTGCCGCTCTTCGCCCTGGCGGTTTCGGCGCAGCTCAGCACTCCTTCCTGGCCGAAGGTCGAACGCAGAAACTGCATCGGATGGCCTTTGAGCGACAGACGGGTGACCTGATAATCGGTCACCACTTCTTCGGGCAGCGGCATTGCCGGCAGATCGGCATCAGGCTCCTCGCCCAGCTCCACCGCCTCCGCATGAGCGAACAGCGGCAGCACGCCCTGCGGAGTCCGCCGCGCCTCCCACAACGCCTCTCGCCGCTGTAGCCCGACCGAGCCGCAGGCATCCGCATCGGCCAGCAAACGCAGCGCCCGTGACGGCAGCCCGGCCCGCTGCGCCAGCTGCTCGATATGGGTGAAGCCTCCGTCCCGCGCTTCGGCCAGCTTATCGGCCCATTCCTTGCGGAAACCGTCGATTTGGCGGAAGCCCAGCCGGATCGCGAGGGAGCCATCTTCGAGCCGCTCGAGCTGATTGTCATGCTCGCTGGCATTGATGTCGGGCCCGAGCACCTCGACGCCATGTTCCCGCGCATCGCGGACCAATTGCGCCGGGGCGTAGAATCCCATCGGCTGGGAGTTCAGCAACGCGCACGTGAAAACCGCCGGATGGTGGCATTTCAGCCAGGCCGAGACGTAAACCAGCTTGGCGAAACTCTGGGCGTGGCTTTCGGGAAAGCCATAGCTGCCGAAGCCCTTGATCTGGTTGTAGCAGCGTGCCGCGAAATCGCGGGAATAGCCGCGGCTCACCATCCCCTCGACCATCTTGGCTTCGTAACGGTGGATGGTACCGAGGTTACGGAAGGTCGCCATGGCCCGGCGCAGCCCATTGGCCTCGTCCGGGGTGAAACCGGCAGCCACGATCGCGATCTTCATCGCCTGTTCCTGAAACAAAGGAACGCCGAAGGTTCGGCCGAGCACTTCCTGCAGTTCATTCGGCGGATGCGGCGGGCCGGGCGATGGAAGGTCGATCTTCTCCTCCCCGTTGCGGCGGCGAAGATAGGGGTGGACCATGTCGCCCTCGATCGGGCCGGGGCGGACCAGCGCAACTTCAATCACCAGGTCATAGAAACAGCGGGGCTTCAACCTTGGCAGCATATTGATCTGCGCCCGGCTTTCGACCTGGAACACGCCGATGCTGTCGCCCTGGCAAAGCATGTCGTAAACTGCGGGATCCTCGCTGGGCACAGTATCGAGATCCCAGTCGCCGAGCTCGTGCAGTCGCATCAGGTCAAAGCTCTTGCGGATGCAAGTCAGCATTCCGAGCGCCAGCACATCGACCTTCATCAGGCCGAGCGCGTCGATGTCGTCCTTGTCCCATTCGATGAAGGTACGATCCTCCATCGCCCCGTTGTGGATCGGTACAATCTCGTCCAGCCGCCCTTCGGTCAGTACATATCCGCCAACATGCTGCGACAAGTGGCGCGGGGATTTGATCAGCCGGTCGACGATCGTCCGCAGCCGCGCAATATCCGGATTGGCCAGGGCCAGCCCCGCCTCGCCGTAGCGATCGTCCTCAAGATCGTTTTCGTAACTGCCCCAGATGGTGTTGGCGAGCCGCGCCGTGACATCCTCCGACAGGCCCAGCGCTTTGCCTGCCTCGCGGACCGTGCTGCGGGAGCGGTAATGGATGATGGTGGCAGCGATCCCTGCCCGATCCCGGCCGTAGCGGCGGTAGACATATTGCATCACCTCCTCGCGCCGCTCATGCTCGAAATCGACATCGATGTCGGGCGGTTCGCGGCGTTCCTCGGACAGGAAGCGAGTGAACAGCAAATTATTCTCGACCGGGTCGATCGGGGTAATGCCCAGCAAATAGCAGACCAGGCTGTTGGCAGCCGACCCGCGTCCCTGGCAGAGGATCGGCGGGTTCTGCGTCCTCGCGAAATGCACAATGTCATGAACGGTGAGGAAATAGTTGGCATATTTGCATTTGCGGATCAGGCCGAACTCTTCGTCCAGCACCCTCCGCCATTTGAGCGGCAGGCCGTCAGGAGAGCGGCGTCTGGCCTCCTTCATCACCAAATTCTCAAGCCAGCCTTGGGCGGTCCAGCCGTCAGGCACCGGTTCGTGCGGATATTCGTAACGCAGTTCGTCGAGCTTGAAATGAATGCGGGAAAGCAAACTGAGGCTCTCTTCGACAGCCTCCGGACAGTCGCGGAACAGCCGAACCATCTCGCTTGGGCGCTTCAAATGCCGCTCGGCATTGGCAGCGAGCAGCCGCCCGGCGGACTGGATCGTCACGCCTTCACGGATGCAGGTAACGACATCGTGCAGCGGCCGATCCTCGGGCGAAGCGTAAAGCGCGTCGTTGGTGGCGAGCAGCGGCAAGCCGACCCGGTCAGCCAGCCGCCTGAGTTTCGCCAGCCGGCGGCGATCGCTTCCTTGCCGCGGCATGGCCCCTCCCAGCCATATCGCCCCGGGACAAGCCTCGGCCAATCGGCGGAGCAGGAATTCTTGGGCATCGTCGGCCAGGACAATCAGCAACAGGTCTTCGGCATGGGCCAAGAGGTCGGCGAAATGGAGGATGCAATCGCCCTTCTCCGCCCGCAGGTTGCCGACGGTCAGCAGCCGGGTCAGCCGCCCCCACCCATGCCGCGTTGCAGGGTAGGCGATGATGTCCGGGGTCGCATCAGCGAACACCAGCCGGGCGCCGACGACCAGCCTGAAGCCGATTTCCTCCGGCGTCTTATCGGCCTGATCGCAAGCGTCATTGAGCGCGGTCCAGGCGCGCACCACCCCGGCAACGCTGTTGCGGTCGGCGATGCCGATCCCGGCCATGCCCAGCTCCAGTGCCCGGCCAACCATGTCCCCAGGGTGCGAGGCCCCACGCAGGAAAGAGAAGTTGGTCGCGGCGACGAGTTCGGCGAAACTCATGCAAACAGTCCGTGGAGATACCATTTCGGATTGGGTTTTTCGTCGAACAGCCCGTGGCGGAAGACCCAGAAGCGCCGGCCCCGCGCATCCTCGACCCGATAATAGTCGCGGGTCAGGCCGGCATGGTCGACCGCGCCATCCTTGCGCTTCCACCATTCGGACGCGATCCGCTCAGGTCCCTCGAATCGGCGCACCTCATGGAACTTGCGGCGCCAGCGGAAGCGATGCGGCGGACCGTCGGGAACCGAAGCCATGACCTCTATCGGTTGCGGCGGATCGAACAAATGGAGAGGCCTGAGCGGCGGTTCGCCGGGAGCGGAGACCGTCCAGGCCGCAGCGGAGGGAGCGGCCTCCGCGAAGGGCAGCGCCAATTGCATCTGCTCCGGAATATGCGTGTCCTGCGCCACCAATCGGCGCACCCGAGAACGTCCCAAACGGGTGCTCAGCCGGTCGATCAGCTCCGTGACCTGGGCTTCCTTCGCCGCCCCGCCTTCCAGCCTCAGCTGGGTCACAGCCAGCGGTTCGGTCAGCGGCACCGACAGGCGGATGAGGTCAAATCCGAAGCCGGGATCGATCGGGTCACTGAGGCCCTCGATCCGCTCGTTCATCAGCCGGATGACCAGCTCCGGATTGCGGGTCGGCTGACTGGTCTCGATCATCAGCGGCTGGACCAGCCCGTCGCTGCGGAAAAAACAGGCCTCGAACCGCCGCCCGCCTTCATGTCTTTGTTCCAGCAGCCAACCCGCCTCGGCAGCCAGTTCGCCAAGCACGGCAATCGCATATTCGGTGCGTGCAACCGGCTCGGCAAAGCGCCGTTCGGCGAGCACTGGCACAGCCGGAATACGCGGTTCGATGGGTCGAGAGGCTTCGCCCAGCAGCTCGCGCAGCGCCGTTACTGTATGCGCCCCAAACCGCGCCGCAATCCCCGCCATCGGGCGCCTGGCCAATTCGCCGATCGTTTTGAGGCCGGCACGGAGCAGCCCCTGCGTCGCTTCCGGATCCAGCTCGAGTGCCGCAACCGGGAGCTTGCGGATTGCCGTCGCTTCGTCCCTGGCAACAAAGGCCCGATACCGCGCCAGCCCATGTGCTGCCCGAGGCGTATCGGCGAATGCTAGCCTGACCGTCATCTTGAGCGCAGCCATCCGTGCCTCGATATCGGCAGCGAGCCCGGCTTCACCATCGAACAGATGCGCGCAACCGGTGACGTCGAGGATCAGCCCATCGGGTGGATCGAGGGCGACCAAGGGGGTGTAGCGGATGCAGCCGTCCGCCAATCGTTCGATCCACGCCCGGTCGGCAGCCTCGTCATGTTCAACCGCCTCAAGCATCGGCACCCGCGTCCGCGCGTCGGCCAGGGTAATGCCTTGTTCCAGTCCCAGGGATCGCGCCGCCTGATCGACCGCCACCAGGCGCAGCGCGCCCTTCACCTTGCTAGTGAGGGCAAGCGGAATTTCAGGCGCTAAGCCGCCATGGGTCCGCCGCAACCGGTCGGCCGGCAGGAAGGGGAACCACAGCGCCAATATGCGCCGGCTCGCGGAAGATGATTTGATCACGATCCCACTCCAGACGCCAGCGCATGCCGGAAGGCCCGGAGCGCCGGCGCAGCAATTCAATTTCAAACATCGGCGGCCCGGGCGCATCGGCCTCCAGCGGAATCGAAGGCGCCGCGCTGACCGACCAGCGCGTGTCCGCCGCGCTGGGCAGGGGCTCTGCTTCCAGCCGCAGCAGGAACAGGGTCACGCCCGACTTTTCGGCGGCCAGTGCCAATCGGCGGCTGACCGTGAGGTCGAGTTCGGGACATTTCCCCCAGCATTCGACGATCAGTGCCTTGAGACCCGGGCAGCGCGCCGCATCGCTCGCGCTTTTGAGCAACGCCCTGGTATCGGCAGCCTGTCCCAGTACCAGCGCATCCGGGTCCCCGCCCAACTCGATGAGGCCGGGAGCATGAAGCTGGCCCCCACGTCGGCAGGCCTCGTCGCTGCGCAGCCAGAAAATGGGTAAATCCCGTCCAATCATTCTCAGCGCGATCATCGCCGCGAACCCAATTGCACTCGGCTCATCGCCGGGTTCGGCGGCAAACAGCTCATGGACGCGCCCTCGCGCCAAACCGCCGTCCAGCGCCGCGTCGAGCGCCAAGTGACCGGTCGCTACCCGTTTGTTCGCGGACAGCAGCCTGCCACTGGCAATTGAGGCCAGATTCCGCCTGATCACTGCAAGAGAATCAACCGACTCGCGCATCATTTGTTCCTGATATGTTCTCAGGTGCGCTTCGCCTGCCGGAGAGTCAAGCGGATGAATTTACGACGGAAAATTGCCCTCGTCCGGCCAAGCGAGCCCTATGGACAAGGGATTTCGTTTAATTTTGAGACACCGGAACTGATTAGCGGCTGAAGAATTTTCCGAAGCGGGGGGAGCTGTATGCCTGCTCCTCAGAGTGTGGCGAGGTGTGCAGTGAATAAACAAAGCCCGCGATCCGAATTTGGGGTCACCCGCCGGGATCTGATTTCAGCACTCCGAAAATTGCGGCGCGGCGACTTCACCGTCCGCCTGCCCGAGGATGGCTCTGACTCAGATGCCGAAATCGCCATCCTGTTCAACGAAGTGGTCAGCCTCAACCAGCAGCTGACCGAGGAATTCGAGCGCCTGTCGCGGGTCGTCGGCAAGGAAGGCAAGATCGGCCATCGCGCCAAGGTCCGCGGCGCAACCGGCGGCTGGGACAGCAAACTTCGCGCCGTCAACGAGCTGATCGACGACATGGTCCAGCCGACCACCGAGGTGGCCCGTGTCATCGGCTCCGTCGCCAAGGGTGACCTGTCGCAAACCATGTCGGTGGAAATCGATGGCCGCCCGTTACGCGGCGAATTCCTGCGCATCGGCAAAGTGGTCAACACCATGGTCGAGCAGCTTGCGTCGTTCGCGTCCGAAGTGACCCGCGTCGCCCGCGAGGTCGGCACCGAGGGCAAGCTTGGCGGCCAGGCCAATGTGAAGGGTGTTGCCGGCACCTGGAAGGACCTGACCGACAACGTCAACCTGATGGCCGCCAACCTGACCGGCCAGGTCCGCAACATCGCCGAAGTCACCACGGCCGTCGCGCTGGGCGATCTTTCCAAGAAGATCACGGTCGACGTGAAGGGCGAGATCCTCGAGCTCAAGAACACGATCAATACGATGGTCGATCAGCTCAACAGCTTTGCGTCGGAGGTCACGCGCGTTGCTCGCGAGGTCGGCACCGAGGGCAAACTTGGCGGCCAGGCGCGTGTCGAAGGCGTCGCCGGAACTTGGCGCGGCCTGACCGAAAATGTGAACTTCATGGCCGCTAACTTGACCGGCCAGGTCCGCAACATCGCCGAAGTGACGACCGCGGTGGCATCAGGCGACCTTTCCAAGAAAATTACGGTCGACGTGAAGGGCGAGATCCTCGAGCTCAAGAACACCATCAACACGATGGTCGATCAGCTCAACGGCTTCGCCTCCGAAGTCAGCCGCGTCGCCCGCGAAGTCGGCACCGAAGGCAAGCTCGGCGGGCAGGCGCAGGTGCCGGGCGTCGCAGGCACCTGGAAAGATTTGACCGACAACGTCAATTTCATGGCCGCCAACCTTACCGGTCAGGTCCGCAACATCGCCGAAGTAACCACAGCGGTGGCGTCCGGCGACCTCAGCAAGAAAATCACGGTCGACGTGAAGGGGGAGATCCTCGAGCTCAAGAACACCATCAACGTCATGGTCGATCAGCTGAATGGCTTCGCGTCGGAAGTGACCCGCGTGGCCCGCGAGGTCGGCACCGAAGGCAAGCTCGGCGGACAGGCGCAGGTGCCGGGCGTGGCCGGTACATGGGCCGACCTGACCGACAATGTGAATTTGATGGCCGACAATTTGACCGGCCAGGTGCGCAACATCGCCGAAGTGACCACCGCTGTGGCGCGCGGCGACTTGTCGAAGAAGATCACGGTCGACGTGAAGGGCGAGATCCTCGAGCTCAAGGACACCATCAACGTGATGGTCGACCAGCTCAACAGCTTTGCTTCGGAAGTGACCCGCGTGGCGCGCGAAGTCGGCACGGAAGGCCGGCTCGGCGGCCAGGCCCAGGTCGAAGGCGTCGGCGGTACCTGGAAGGATTTGACCGACAATGTGAACGCCATGGCCGGCAACCTGACCGGCCAGGTCCGCAACATCGCCGAAGTGACCACCGCCGTGGCCCGCGGCGACTTGTCGAAAAAGATCACCGTCGAAGTGAAAGGCGAGATCCTCGAGCTCAAGGACACCATCAACGTGATGGTCGACCAGCTCAACAGCTTCGCCAGCGAAGTGACGCGCGTGGCGCGCGAAGTCGGCACCGAGGGCCGGCTCGGCGGCCAGGCCCAGGTCGAGGGCGTCGGCGGCACCTGGAAGGATCTGACCGACAATGTGAACGCCATGGCGGCCAATCTGACCGGCCAGGTCCGCAACATTGCCGAGGTGACCACTGCCGTCGCGTCGGGCGATCTGTCGAAGAAGATCACCGTCGATGTGAAGGGCGAGATTCTCGAGCTCAAGAACACGATCAATACGATGGTCGATCAGCTCAACAGCTTCGCCAGCGAAGTGACTCGCGTCGCGCGCGAAGTCGGCACCGAGGGTAAGCTCGGCGGCCAGGCCCAGGTGCGCGGCGTGGCGGGTACCTGGAAGGACCTCACCGACAACGTCAATCTGATGGCCGACAATTTGACGGGCCAGGTGCGCAACATCGCCGATGTCACCACGGCGGTCGCCCGGGGCGACTTGTCGAAGAAGATCACGGTCGACGTGAAGGGCGAAATCCTGGCGCTAAAGAACACCATCAACACGATGGTCGACCAGCTCAACGGCTTTGCATCGGAAGTGACCCGCGTTGCGCGCGAGGTCGGCACCGAGGGCAAGCTCGGCGGTCAGGCGCAAGTGCCCGGTGTCGGCGGCACCTGGAAGGATTTGACCGACAACGTCAACCTGATGGCGACCAACCTGACCAACCAGGTACGTGGCATCGCCGACGTCGTGACCGCGGTGGCGCAGGGCAATCTCAAGCGAAAACTGACATTCGACGCCAAGGGCGAAATTGCGGCGTTGGCCGAAACCATCAACGGCATGATCGAAACGTTGTCGACGTTCGGCGACCAGGTGACCAACATGGCCCGCGAGGTCGGCGTCGAAGGCCGGCTCGGCGGGCAGGCGCGAGTTCCCGGAGCAGCCGGCTTGTGGCGCGACCTCACCGACAACGTCAACCAGCTGGCGGCCAACCTCACCAACCAGGTCCGGTCGATCGCCGACGTCGCTACCGCAGTGACCAAGGGCGACCTTACCCGGTCAATTGCGGTCGAAGCCTCCGGCGAGATGGCAGCGCTCAAGGACAACATCAATGAGATGATCCTCAACCTGAAAGAGCAGACGCTGAAAAATGCTGAGCAGGACTGGCTCAAGACCAATCTCGCTCGGTTCAGCCGGATGCTGCAGGGCGAGCGCGACCTCGCGACCATTTCCAACCTGATCATGTCGGAGCTCGCGCCTCTGGTGAACGCACAATATGGCGTGTTCTACGTCACCAACCGCGAGGAGGAAGAAACCAGGTTGGACCTGGTCGCCAGCTATGGCGCGGAGAGCCACGATCAGCTGAAGAAGTGTTTCGACCTGCGCGAAGGGCTGATCGGCCAGGCGGCCGCCGACAAGAGACCGCTCCGTCTCAAGGAGGTGCCCGGCGATTTCATCCAGATCGGCTCCGGGCTCGGCAAGGCTGCCCCGGTCAATATCAACATCCTGCCCGCGCTGTTCGAGGATGAGGTCAAAGCGGTGATCGAGCTGGCTTCCTTCGAGGAATTCAACGAGACCCATCACAGTTTCCTCAGTCAGCTGATGGAAACCGTCGGCATCGTGCTCAATACCATTGCCGCGACGATGCGCACCGAGGGCCTGCTGGCTCAGTCACAGCTGTTGACCCAGGAATTGCAGGCGCGCCAGACCGAACTCACGACCAAGCAGGAAGAGCTGCACAACACAAACGAGGAGCTGCAGGAGAAGGCGCAGCTGCTCGAAAATGAGAAACGCCAGGTCGAGGCCAAGAATTTCGAGATCGAAATGGCCCGACGCGCGGTCGAGGAAAAGGCCGAACAGCTGGCCCTCACCTCGAAGTACAAATCCGAGTTCCTGGCCAATATGAGCCACGAATTGCGCACTCCACTCAACTCGTTGCTGATCCTGTCGAAGCTGCTGTCCGACAATCAGCAAGGCAACCTCAACGACAAGCAGATCGAGTTCGCGCGTACCATTCACGGTGCAGGGACCGACCTGCTCAATCTCATCAACGACATTCTGGACCTGTCGAAGATCGAGTCAGGCACCGTCTCGATAGAGGTCGGCGACATGCCGATGGCTGGCCTCAAGCAGCATATGGAACGCACCTTCCGTCAGCTGGCGTCGGAAAAGGGCTTGTCCTTCAATGTCGATTTCGATGAGGCTTTGCCGTCGACCATTCGCACCGATGAGAAGCGGCTCCAGCAGATCGTCCTCAACCTCTTGTCCAACGCGTTCAAGTTCACGGCGCGGGGCGGGGTTACCATGTCGGTGCGGACTGCCACCGAGGGCTGGACCCCCAGCCACCCCATACTCCGGGAAGTCGACCAGGCAATCGAGATTTCGGTCAGCGATACCGGGATCGGTATTCCACAGGATAAGCAGAAGCTGATCTTCGAAGCCTTCCAGCAGGCCGATGGCACAACCAGCCGCAAATATGGCGGCACCGGTCTCGGCCTTTCGATTAGCCGCGAGATTGCCAGGCTGCTGGGCGGCGAGCTTCAGGTCCGTTCCGTTCCCGGCGAAGGTTCGACCTTCACGCTCTATGTGCCGCAGCACTCATTTGGTGGCCCGCTGGCGATACCAGCGACCTTGATGGATGACGCGGTCACCGAAGCGCCGGCGCTGATCAGCTATGCTCCACCCGACGACCGCGACGAGCTCAATGGCAATCCGTTTGTCCTGATCGTGGAAGACGATCCGACCTTTGCCAGCGTGCTCCTGGAGCTGGCCCACGAACAGGGGTTGAAAGGCGTCATCTCGTCGGCTGGCTCAGGTACCGTGGGAATGGTGCGCAAGATGCGCCCCAGTGCGATCACTCTGGACCTGGGACTGTCGGACATCGACGGCTTCGTGTTGCTCGACCTGCTGCGGCACGATCCGGACACATCGGATATCCCGGTGCATGTCATTTCCGGAGCGGAGCAGGCCGAACATGCGCTGACGATCGGCGCTGCCGGAGTAACCGAGAAGCCGGCCGACCGCGACCGGATTGCGACCCTCTTCCGGCAGATCGCCGAATCCGCGAAAACTGCCCGCAAAAAGGCCAAGGCACCGACGCGGCGTGCAGGCAAAAAGCCCAAGCGGGAGGCCATTCCAGAGATCGCCGGCAGCCGCATTCTCATCATCGACGATGACATCCGCAACATTTACTCACTGACCAGCGTCCTTGAGGTACATGGCGTCGAAGTGCTCCACGCTGAACGTGGCGCCGAGGGCATCTCGATCCTGCTAGCAGAGCAGGACATCGACGTCGCCCTGGTCGACATCATGATGCCCGAGATGGACGGCTATGAGACGATGCAGCGCATCCGCTCAACGCCGAGCATTGCCGATGTGCCGCTGGTTGCAGTCACCGCCAAGGCGATGAAGGGCGACCGGCAGAAATGCCTCGATGCCGGCGCTTCCGACTACATCGCAAAGCCAGTCGACATCGACTTGCTACTGGCCCTGATGCGAGTGTGGATAGTGCGCGCCCGAAGCGCCACTGCTGCGCCACGCGCCAAACGCGCGACGAAGGCGGCCTGAGTGGCAAATCTTTCCCTGGTCAATCAAGCGAATAGGTTGGCGAACGCGCGTCCGCGTGCGCGGATTCTGCTGGTCGATGACGATGAGCGCAACTTGATGGCGCTCACGGAAGTGCTGAACGACCTTGCAGAGGTGGTCACCGCGACTTCCGGACGCGAGGCCCTGCGCCAGCTGCTGAGAGGTGAGTTTGCGGTCATCCTGCTCGACGTGTTCATGCCGGAACTTGATGGCTACGAGACCGCCGGCCTGATCCGCGAACGCGAACAGACCGCGCGGATCCCGATCATCTTCCTGTCGGCGGTCAACAAGGAGACCGAGCATTTGATGCGCGGCTACGCAATGGGCGCAGTCGACTATGTGTTCAAGCCGGTCGACCCGCTGATTCTCAAATCGAAGGTGGGCGTGTTCGTCGATCTCTACAACATGCGGGTCCAGGTCGAGGAAACCAGCCGCGCCGAGCAAGAATTGCGCGAGGCCAACTTCAAGGCTGAGCTGGAGCGGTTGCAGATCGCCCGCGAACTTCAGGAAACGCGGGAACGCGAAGCGGCGATCATTCAATCCTTGCCAATGCTGCTCTATCTGGAGCCGCTTTCTGAAGAATTGAGACACCCAACCTTCATCAGCGGCGACATTACTGCATTAACCGGCTTCAGCTTCGACCAGGTTCAGGCCGAACCCCACCTGTGGGAGCGTCGCCTTCACCCCGACGATCGAGAACGGGTTTTTGCGGCCCTTGCCGAGCGGGCGGAGAGCGGCCGATTTTCGATCGAGTATCGCTGGCAATGCGCTGATGGCAGCTTCAAGCATTTCCATGACCAGGCCGTGCTGGTGAAGGACGGCGACGATGGAACCACCGAGTTCGCCGGCACCCTGACCGACGTTAGCGAGCAGCGATTGCTCGAGAGCCGGCTGCTTCAGGCCCAGAAAATGGATGCG
>Ga0310902_10000096_pt1 | contig 19163 bp, 15 predicted proteins | sample C24D3metaG_FD_203748 | JGI IMG/M metagenome (GOLD analysis project Ga0310902, IMG submission 203748) | Lab incubated soil microbial communities from West Virginia University Organic Research Farm, Morgantown, WV, United States - C24D3 | ecosystem: Environmental > Terrestrial > Soil >...
GTTCAGCGTCGGGGAGTACGAGCTTCTGTACCCGGGCCAGCCTGTCGGCCCGCCCGAGGTCTGGATCAACTGCCGCTGCGTTGCCCGTCCCACCATGCTGGAGGAGTTCAAGGTGAAAACCACAGAGTTCGCGGTCACTGCCGCCGCCGTCGAGGAACCGGCCCCGGAAGAGGACCCCAAAGCTCCCGAGGAAATCCCCGAAGAGGAGCAGTTCGAGCCGGTCCCGTGGTACGGCGTGCTCGCCCCCGAGGGCACCCCGTCCGGCGACGGTCGCCAGTTCGACGTGAACGGCCTGACCCACCGCGACCTGCCCCTGCCGCTGAAGGCCATGTTCGTCGACGACGAGGGCCACAAGGGTTCGGTCATCGTGGGCCGCATCGACAACATCTTCCGCGAGGACGGTCTGGTCAAGGGCGAGGGCGTATTCGACGCATCCGAGTCCGCCTACGAAACCATCCGCATGCTGGCCGAAGGCATGTGGCGCGGGGTATCCGTCGACATCGACGACATGCAGGCGTCGCTGTCCGAGGATGGATCGGTCGCGTCCGCCACGGGCCGCATCTGCGCCGCCACCATCTGCGCGATCCCCGCCTTCGCCGAAGCGTTCGTCGGTCTGGGCCGATGGGCCGATCAGCAGGTGGGCGACCAACTGCCGGGCGAGGATGTTTCACGTGAAACAGCCGCCGCCGGGACGGAAACGTTCAAGCCGGTCCCGATCCGCACCAAGGACGGCCCCGGCTGGATCACCGAGCCGAAGGCAACGCGCCGGATCACCGACTACTGGGTAGATGGAGTCGGTGCCGCGAAGATCGGTTGGGGTGCCCCCGGCGACTTCAACCGTTGCCGGGTCCAGTTGGCTAAGTACGTGCAGAACCCGAACTGGCTGGCTGGCCTGTGCGCCAACCTGCACTTCCGCGCACTCCACACATGGCCCGGAGCACACACAGGAGAGACGATGACACTCACGGCAGCGGCAGCATCCGAGGTACTGGATGGACGGAACTTCAAGGACCCGGAACTCACCGGCCCCACCCCGTTCACAGTCACGGAGGACGGGCGCGTTTACGGCCACGTCGCCACGTGGGACACCTGCCACATCGGCCTGCCCATCGGGGACTCGGAAGGCGAGTGCACCACCGCACCGCACTCGGCCACCAACTACGCCTTCTTCCTGACCGGCGAAGTCCTGACCGACCTCGGCCCTGTCGCGGTAGGTCAGATCACCATGGGCGGCGGGCACGCCAACGGTCGCGCCAGCCTCCGCGCCGCCATCGGGCACTATGACTCCACCTCCACCGCCGTCGCCGACGTGACAGCGGGCGAGGATGAGCACGGCATCTGGGTGGCCGGGGTCCTGCGCTCCAACGTCACCCCGGAGCAGGTCCACGAACTGCGCGCCGCCGCCATCTCAGGCGACTGGCGGCAGGTCAGGCCGGGCCGGGAGGACATGGAACTGATCGCCGCGCTGGCCGTCAACGTCCCGGGCTTCCCGATCCCGCGCCCGTCCATGCTGGTCGCATCCAGCGGTCAGCCGCTATCCCTCGTGGCCGCAGCTATCCCGCTGGCCGACGGGCAGGACGCCGGGGATGTCATCGCCATACCCACCAGCGCGACGGAGAAGTTCCGCGCCACAGCGGCCAAGTTCCGGGCGCTGGACATTGCACGGGCCAAGAGCGCCTTCACCGTAACCGAGTAGGAGAACAGACATGGGATGCAACTGCGGCACCAAGCGTGCGGCCAAGGAAACCTTCAAAGTCACGCACGCTGACGGCACCACCAAGACCGTCAACTCCGAGATTGAAGCCAAGGCGTCGGTCGCCCGACGCGGCGGCAGCTACAAGAAGCAGTAGGCTCTGGAAACACGCCGTCCGCAGCAATGTGGACGGCGTGTTTGTTTTACCCTTAGAGTTTGTCCCAGCAGGACACTCCTTGTGGTCGTAGACCGTGTGTCGATTCAGAAGTACCTCCACACGTATCTACGTTCCCCAGAGGAGTAATCACCATGGGTGCATTTGTAATACCTGAAGACATCGAGTCACTCGACAACGATGCCCTCGCCGAAGCTGTTGACGGCGCATTCGCCGCTGGACGTACCCTCGCCGCGATTCCCGATGAGGAAATCAGCGAAGAGCAGGCTACCCGGCTGGGCGCTCTCTACGAGTTCCACTCCAACGCTTCCGCCGTTCTCGGCGCACGCCAGACCGCCGCCACCGAGCGCGCTGAGCGTCTCTCTGCTTCCCGTTCCGCCTTCTCGACCGAACCCGAGGTCGAAGAGGAAGAGGAAGAAAAGGCCGAAGAAGCCCCCGCAGCCCCCGCCGCCCCGGCCCCCGTGGTCAGCGACGTGCCTGCCGAGGTCGAAGCCGAAGAGGAAGAAGAGGAGCCTGCCGCCGCACCGGCTGTAGACACCGCCAGCGCACGCAAGTCCTTTGCGTCCCGCGCCGCCCGTAAGACCCCCGACGCCCAGAAGAAGGCACCCGTCATGGAAGTAGACGCTCCCCGCGCATCCCTCACCGCCGCTGCGGACGTTCCGTCCTTCTCGGCTGGCCAGAAGTTCGGCAACCTCACCGAAGCCGCCAAGGCTATCGGCGTCTCGCTGAACAACCTCCCCAAGGGTGCCCCCAAGGGAACCCACGCCCGCAACGGCGCTGTGGTCATCACCCTCCCCGAGAACAAGTTCAACCAGAACGAGTACCGGGGCCGCGACGCTGAGATGCTTCTCGAAGCCGCCAGCGAGTCCCGCCTGACCGGCGGCTCCCTCGTTGCTGCCGGTGGCTGGGGCGCTCCGTCCGAAACCCTCATGGACTTCTGCGGTGGCGAAACCACAGAGGGCCTTATCAGCCTGCCCGAGGTCACGATCACCCGTGGCGGCGTGCAGTACACCAAGGGTCCGTCCTTCGACGACGTGATGGCTGCAACCGAGGGCTTCTGGGACATGACCGAAGCTGTCGCCGAGGCCGGAACCGAAGAGAAGACCGCCCTGCGGCCCGAGCTTCCTGACTTCGTCGAGAAGCGTCTCGACGCTGTTGGTGTCATGATCGAAGCCGGTCTCCTGCTCCGCAAGGGCTGGCCCGAGGTCATCGAGCGCTACACCGAACTGGCCCTCGTCGCGCACCAGTACAAGCTGCACGCCAAGACGATCAACCAGATTCTGGCCTACACGGGTGCGTCCATCAACGTCCCCAACGGCTTCGGCAACGCCCTCGACGTGCTCCACATCCTCGACGTGGTTGCCTACGGCGAGCGTCAGCGCAACGCCCTCGGCGAGAACGCCACCCTCGAAGTCATCCTCCCCCGCTGGGTCAAGGGTGTCATCAAGGCCGACCTCGCCAACCGCACCGGCGTTGACTTCCTCAACGTCACCGATGCCCAGATCAACGGCTGGTTCTCCGCTCGCGGCCTCCGCGTGCAGTGGCTCGCTCACTGGCAGAACGTGGATGTCACCACGGCGGGCATCGCCACCAAGTACCCGGCCACGGTTCAGGCCATCATGTACCCGGCTGGCACCTACGTGCGCGGTACCTCCGATGTCATCACCCTCGACACCGTTTACGATTCCGTCAACCTGAAGAAGAACGACTATGTCCACCTCTTCACCGAGCAGGGCACCGTTGTGACCAACCCGTGCAACACCGGTCGCCGCATCACCATCCCGCTGGTTGCCAATGGCCGGACGGGCGCTGCTGACATCACCGCCGGTCTGTTCGTCGCTGGCGCGTAAGGACCTTGATGACTGAGGGGGTCGGTGTGGCCCATCGACTTCCCTCAATCCCAAGACCTTCGGAAGGGGGTAGGCCATGACACGGTTCGCAATTGACACGCCGGTACGCGAAGGCGTCCGGGGCGGTCTGTTGTCCGTGGCGCGGGTAATCGACGCGCCCAAGGAGGCCCTGTACCTCGGGGTGACGTACCTGCAAGGGGATGACACCCCGCCTGTGCCGGTGCCTGATGTTGGCGTAGACAAAGACTTCGCCATCTTCGAGGACGCCGTTGAGGCTGAGCCGTTCACGCTCTACAAGGGCATCGAGCACTCACTGTTGCTCGGTGGTCAGCAGGACGTGGCGGCAAGCTTCGCAGCCGGGGAAACCTACGGCGTTGAGAAGGCGCTGCAGGCTGATGTGCTGAACGGTCTGGCAACGGACCTGACGCCCGTCGCAGGCACCCCGGTCACGAACATCAAGTACGCGATCGGCCTTCTGGAGCAGTACGCCGCAGACAACTACGTCGGCCTGCCCCTGATGCACGGCAACAGGACAGCGGTCGCTTTGGCGAGTGACTTCATCAAGGACGCCGGGAGCTTCAAGCTCCACACCGTTCAGGGGACACCCATTGCCAATGGTGGAGGCTACGGTCCTGCGGGACCGGGGGCCGTCACTGCTGGCGCTGGGGAAGCGTGGCTCTACATCTCCGGGGCGGTCACGATCCTTCGTGGCCCGCTGGACGTGTACCCGACGCACAACCTGAAGGGCAACCGGAGCCTTGCACTGGCGGAACGTACCTACGTTCCCGTCGTGGACAGTTTCGTTGCGGCGATCCTCGTCGGAATCTAAGGAGAATTGAAATGGCAGCAAAGGTAAAGCTGGAAGAGGGCCAGTCCTTCATCCGTGGCCGGTCCAGCAAGAAGGCCAAGGAACTCATCGAACGCCTCGGCGACGGCGATGGGCAGATCATCACCACGGCGTTCGGCTACATCGTCCCGTCCTCCATCGTGAAGGACGGCGAGGGTGACAGCGAGCACGCCAACGTCCTGCCCGACGGCACTGACGTGGCGAAGGCAGAACGCGGCGAGGAGACCGAGGAAAAGTCTGCGGACGACGCCGAGGAAACCAAGACCGAACGCAAGACCACGCGGAGCCGCAAGGCCACCGACACCGAGGAAGGCAAGTAAATGGGAAAGTCGAAGAACACTTCGTACCTTCGCGGTCGTCGGATGCGGGCAACCGTACTTGACGCCGCAGGCGCACCGGTCTACGGAGAAGATGCCGTAGTTACCACCAAGGGCTTCATCACCGTCGCCTACACCACGGTCACGGAAGAGGGCGAGGCGATCACCGTCGTCAACGCCGCTGGTGAGCCGTGCGTGGCGGAAGCCGCAACCCCGACCATGAACGGGTTCACCGTAGAGGCCACGTTCTGCGAGGTCGACTACCGCCTGTTCGAGATTCTCACCGGCCAGCGCGTCCTGCTGGACGATGACGATGTGGCTATCGGCATTGCCGAGTCCACCGATGTCGACCTCTCCACGGTCAACTTCGCTCTCGAACTGTGGCTGGGTTCCAAGAACCCGGGCGAGTACGGCTACGTGCTCACCCCGTTCCTGCGCGGCGGCATCATCGGCGACGTGACGATCGAGAACGCTGCGATCACCTTCACCGTCACCGGCCTCGTCACCCGTGGCGGCTCCGGCTGGGGCAGCGGCCCGTACGCTGTCCAGACTGTCGGCGGCGTTGCTGCTGTACTGAAGGACCCGGTTACGGCTGCGGAGCACCGCCGCTGGCTGTCCGTCAACGTGGCTCCCCCGGCGGTCAAGGAAGGCAGCACCCCGCTGCACGACCCGACCGACCCGGCCCTCACCAACCTCACGACTGTTGTCACCGGCAACTCCGTGCAGATCGACCCCGTGCCCACCGGCACCGAGCCGATCACGTACGACTTCGGCGACGGCCAGTGGGACTACGCCGAGACCGGCACGTACACCCACGTGTACGACGGCCCCGGCACGTACACGATCACGGCAACCCGTGGCATCTCCACCTACTCGGAGCCGGTCACGGTCGCCTAGTAGAAGGTTGGAGCGGCGGGTGCGCAAATGGGGACATAGCGCACCCGCCGCTTCTTTCTCATCACACCGGCAGTTGGGCGACCAACTGCCAAGCAACAGGGGGCAGGCATGGCACATCCAGAAATCGAAGAGTGGTTGAACACCGCCGAGGGTGTGACCATGAACCCCGACGGGGCGTATGGCAACCAGTGCGTTGACCTTGTCGACGCCTACGGTGAAGCCATCTTCGGCGTCCCGTGGAACGTCTGCGTCGGCGGCGTCGTCGGCGCGAAGCAACTGCTGGACGCGGCCCCTGATAAATACTGGGTGCGGGTGGACAACAACCCTGCAGACCCGAACCTCATCCCGCCCCGTGGTTCCGTCGTCGTTATGTCCGGCGATGCGCTGAACCAGTGGGGCCACACTTATGTCGTGCTCGCCTCCGATGCGAACGGCGTGAACGCGATCCAGCAGGACGGTTTCGCCCCGCCGCTCCAGTACGTCAACGGTGGCTACTACTCCGCGAAGCCTGCGCACAAGGCACGCCTCCCGTATGAGGCCGCTGGCATGGGCTACATCCTCGGCTGGCTGATCCCGCGCGAGAACATGCTCGTGGACACGGGTGCCGCCGCACGCCTCGGCCTGCCGCCAGCTACGCCTGCACTGCAGGGCTACCAGCGCATCACCGTGCCGGACTCCAACGTGGGCTACCGCAAGGCACCGGACGCCGGGGCGGAACTGCTCCGCTGGCTGGACCCGGACACCGTCTACGACTTCAAGGGCTACGTCACGCGCAACGGCGCTGTGTGGTTCGTGGGGCGCTACTCCGACGGCTTCGCCAAGGCCACAGGGTTCCTCGACGAGGGCACCCACGACCTGCCGGACCTCACCCCCACCCTGTTCCCGGAACCGGCGAAGGCGAACAACGTCCGCGTCGTCGGGCCGGACGGCGTGAACCGGCGCAAGGCTCCGAACAAGAACGCCGAACTCATCAACACCTTCGTGTCCGGGGATGAAATCACCCTCGGCGGGTACGTCATCGACTCGGACCCGTACGGCCTCGGCAACCGCATCTGGTTCGTCGGCGGCATCAGCGGCGGGTACATGCACTCCTCGGGGTTCACGGATCAGTCCGTCGGTGGCCTGCCGCAGTTGGAAGCCCCCGCTGACGTGTCCCCCGTGGTCCCGAAGCCGGTCTACAACTTCGTGCAGGACTTCGTGTGGATGGAGAAGATTCCGGCCAACCTCACGAACATCGAACTGGACCGGGGGCCGCTGAAGGAGAACCCGACGGTCATCCACCAGATGGGCACCCCGGGCGTGGACACCATCGGCTCCACGATCAACGAGTTCCAGCGCGAGAACGCCTTCAAGTCCTCGCACATCGCCGTGTCCAAGGGGCGTGCGGTGCAGATGGTCGCGCTGAAGGACCGGGCGTACCACGCTGGCGCTGTCGGCAACGGCTACGTGGGGATCGAGACGGACCCGTATCAGGACGCGGAAACCATCGCCACGGTGAAGCGCGTGCTGGTGGACCTGAAGGCGCTCGGCTACTCCACCGCGCTGATCCGCCACAAGGATGTCCCCGGGAACAACACGTCCTGCGGAACGCTGATCGACCTCACCAAGTACAGCATCGCGGACCCGGTAGTTCCGCCGCCCGTCGCGGTGCCGCCCGTCGTGGACACCGACACCCTCGACGAGTTCTTCGACTGGCTGAAGCAAGAGTTCAAGGACCGGAATAAGTGAAGCGGACTGCGATGATGGCGGTAGCGGCGATCATTTCGGTCGCCGCCCTCGGCATCATTGTTCTCGTGGGATACATCGCAGCGCACGCCGTGGTGTTCATGCTTGAAGTAGCGTCGAAGATAACGGAGGAAATGCGATGATCTGGCCCATACTTTGGCCCGGCGATGAACCGCCCGAGGGCAGCGACCCGTACATGGTGGAGCGTGCGGAAGCGCTTGCAGGCCAGACGTTGCGCATGCTCACCCTGAACCGCGTGGGCGGTCTGCCCATCACGGTCATGCCGTGCTCGCGCACCTGCCGCCACCCGTACGGGTTCTCCGGGTACAGCCTCGTGCCGTTCCACCCCGTCCTGATGGACTCGGGCGCGTACGCGAACTGCTTTTGCGGGAGCGGTTGCGGTTGCTCGCGCGCGGACGCCGTCACGCTGACGGCCCCGGTTGGCCGCATCGACGAGGTCAAGGTGGACGGCGTCGTTCTGGCCTCGACGACCTACCACGTGGAGGACGGCAACAGGCTGGTGCGCCTCGACGGCAAGGGCTGGCCCCCATGCTCCGGTGCCAGCTTCACGGTCACGTACCTGAACGGGCACGAGGTCGACGAACTCGGCCAGTACATCGGCGGTCTGCTCGCGCTGGAGTTCCTGAACGCGATGACCTCCTCCAAGAAGTGCCGCCTGCCCGCGAACGTCACCACCGTCTCCCGGCAGGGCATCTCGATGGAACTGTCCACCGGCATGTTCCCCGACGGCACCACCGGCATCAAGGAAGTCGACGCCTACCTGATGCAGTGGAACCCGTACGGTCTGCGCGACCGTCCACAGGTGTACTCACCTGACCTGCCGCGCCAGCACGCCGTCACTTGGAAGGCACCAACGCCGTGACAACTCTGCGCGAGATGCTCGCGGTTCTGCTGGAGGAACTGAGCGCTGGGCTGGAGGAAGTCGGGCAACTCGAAACCATGTGCGTCGTCACGGCGTTCCCCGGCAACGCCGTCCCGGTGGACTACATCGGCTCCGACGACAACTGCGGGTCGATGGCGTGGGTGCGGCACATGTCGTCCTACCCGTCGGTGCGTTTCCCGTCCTCGGACGCGACGCTGGAAAGCTGCCATGCGACGCTGGCGCACCTGATCGAGGTGGGCATCATCCGCCGCAGTCCCACGCCCGAGTCGGACGGCTCGACCGTGGAACTGCCGGACGATCTGGAGCACCTGAACACCTCCTTCGACCTCGCCGACGACATGCTCCTGATGAAGGACGCCATCGCGCGCGCCGCCCGGAGCATCGACTTCGTCATCCTCGGTAGCTACACACCGCAGGGGCCGGAAGGTGGCGCTGTCGGCGGCACATGGCAGATCACCGTCGGGGACGACGAAGATGGCTGAGGTTCTCTACATCCATGAGGGTGAGGTGCAGGCGTACATCCGTGCCGGTGGCGAGGTCAACAACCTCCTCACCGAAATCGCCAAGGATGCGAAGCGTGAGATGTACCTGTACCTCATCGGTGGCAGGCACTACCGTTCGGGCCGTCTGGTCGGCGGCCTGAACTACCGTCACGCCGTGGATACCGGACCCCTGTCGGCGGCGTCCCGTATCTCCTCGTCCGCCAAGCACACGAAGTACTTCATGTACGACACCGGACCCTTCATCTCCGGCGGCAAGTACGGGTTCATGCTCGTGCCGCGCTACAACAAAAAGCAGCCGCACAAGTCCCCGGCAACGAAGGGTGCAGGCTCCGAACTGTTCATGTCGTGGGTCGCGGACGGCAAACCAAGGAAGCGGCCATTCAAGCGCCGCAACGAAGTCCGGGGCTACAGGGGCCATCCGTTCATGAGGATCGCTCGGGATGCGGCGTTTGTCAGTCACGGATTCCCGCCACCCAGATAGTCTGGGGCTGATGGTCGGCAGTTGGTCGACCATCTTCCAGAGACGCAACCGCAGGAGACGACCGCATGAAAGAGTTTCTTACCGCCGCCAAGGACACCCTCGGCGAAGTAGACGAAGATTCCAAGATCACGTTCAAGCACGACGGCAGGGACATCACGTTCTTCGAGCCGTCGACCGGCCAGCAGGCCATCATGCTTGCCATGGGTGGGCGCACCATGGACACGAAGACGATGGGCACCTTCATCCAGCTTTTCTTCGAGATGGCTGACAACGACACCGCACGCTACCTGCAGGGCCGACTCCTCGACCGCGAGGACACCTTCGATGTCGGCGGCGAAGGTGGCATCTTCGACCTCTTCGAGGCCATCACCGAGGAGTGGTCGGCCCGCCCTACCCGAGGGCAGTCAGACTCACCGTCATCGCGGCGAGCAACTGGCCGCGCATCGACGGGCAGTTCACGGGTCAAGGGGTCGACATCCTCGGCCTCCCGCTCTCGCGCTTCCTCAACGTCGTAGAGCACTGGGCACTGGAACGCATGAGCCAAGAAGATGCGGAACAGTGGCTGGCCGAACTGGACCTGCCCCTCCCGGGGTCGGAAGGTGAGGACGAAATGGAACAACTGAAACACCTATAGCAGCACCAAGGAAGTAGGTCCCCGTGGGCATCGGACGCGAAGTCGCAGACGCATACATTGATGTCCACGGAGACCTCTCCAGCTTCCGTCGGGACCTTGGCGGTGCCGACGACGCCATGCGGAAGGCGGCGCGGGAGAACGCCGACGAGTTCTCGGACGCATGGGCCAAGCGCATCGACAAGGATGTGAAGGGCAAGTGGGGTTCCATCCTCGACGGGATGTACTCCGAGAAGCAGATCGACTGGGACCGCATGATCGGGGAGTTCAACCCCCGTAGCCTCGACGACGCCCGCCAGAAGATCACCCAGTTCCTGCGCGAGATGAAGAACACCACCCACTTCGGCAAGGACGAAGAGGGCGGGCTGATTGACCTCGGCCCGAAACTGGACTCCAAGCAGTTCGACATCATGATCGGTCGCCTCCACGAGGTGATCGGGGCGATGCAGAAGAAGGCGGCGCTGGAGGACGATGCCGCGAAGAGGGAAGAGGACCACAAGCGCACCCTGATTGATCTTCAGCAGGAACTCATCACGTGGCAGGACCGGGAAGCCCGGATAATGCGGGTGCGCGCCGAGGCGATGGATGAGGCCATCGCGCAGAACAAGGCGTGGGCACGCACGTTCGAGGGCATCTCCAAGAACGAAGCCATCAAGAACCTCAACGAGGACTTCCAGAAGCTGTCCAAGGCCATGACGGACGGCGACATCGGCAAGTGGGGCAACCGGCTGGAGGGCGACTTCCAGCGGATGGCACAGCGGGTCCGCGAGGTCTCTGCCGCCATGCTGGAACAGCGCCGGATCAGCGATGCCGACGCGCAGGCCATGATCGACCGGGTGGACGCCTTCATTCAGGGGCAGAACGCCCAGTCCAAGGCGATGCAGGATGCGCTGGACGCCACCAACAGGGCGCGGGAAGCGCAGGACGAGTACAACAAGTCCCTGCGCGGGATGGCTCAGGCGTTCCACAACGCGGACATGGAAACCAAGTTCCGGCAGCTTGCCGCCGCGATCGAGTCCAACGACTGGTCCGGCATGGCGCGCGGTGCGAAGAACATGGAGGAACTGCGCAACCGCACCATGGAGACGGCCACGGAGATGCACCGCCTTGGCCGCATGTCCGATCAGGAACTGGCGATGGTCAGCAGGCGGGTCGGGGAAGCCCGCGTCCAGTTCCAGCAGATGAGGCAGGAAGCTGGCGGCTTCGGCACGACCCTGCGCAACGCCCTGACGGGTGCCAGCAACATCTTCTCCCGGCTGAACAACGTCACCCGGGGCTTCCGCGAGCACCTTCAGGGCTTCGCGGGCATGAACGTGTTCGGGGACATGATTACCAAGGGCCTCGACTTCATCCACAACCTCGACCGCATCTCGGTGTCGCTCAGCAAGAACACCATCATGATGTCCACGATGGCCTCCGTCGGCGCGTCCTCGTTCGCCGGGCTGTTCGCCATCGCCGCTGACCTCGGCAACATCATCGGCGGTCTGGCTGTGGCCCTGCCCGCGTTCGCCGTCGGTGCCGGTATCGGAATCGGCGTGCTGGTCGCGGCGTTCAAGGACATGAAAACCGTGCTCGCGGACCTGAAGCCTGCGTTCGCGGAACTCCAGAACCAGATCAGTTCCTCGTTCTGGACCGAAGCCGCCGGGCCGATCCGCGACATGGTCAAGACCCTCATGCCGATCCTCACCCCGAAGCTGAAGGGCACGGCCACCGCGCTCGGCGGTCTGGTCGGCAAGCTTGCCACGGCGTTCAAGGACATCCCCGCCGAGAAGATCAACGACATGTTCGACCGGATGAACGGTGCCGTCGACATCCTCGGCAACGCCATGCCGCCGCTGGTCCGCGCCTTCACCACCCTCGGCGATGTCGGCTCCAAGTATTTCCAGCGCTTCTCCACGTGGATCGTGAAGCTGTCGGACCAGTTCGACAACTTCATCCAGAATGCCGCCGCCAACGGCGACCTCGACAAGTGGATCAACAACATGATCGAGGGCTTCAAGGACCTCGCCCGGGTCATCGACGGTGCCTTCGGCATCTTCAACGCCGTCAACGATGCCGCGCGTGCCGCAGGTATCGGGGGCCTGAAGTCCTTCGCCGACGCCCTGCAGAACATCGCCAAGCAGATGCAGAAGCCGGAGTTCCAAAAGACCCTGACCACGTACCTTGAAGGTGCGCGGGACCTGACGCAGAAGCTCGGGCAGGCCATCCGCGACCTCGGCCCGGCCTTCGTGTCCTTCGCCCCCACCGCGAAGGAAGCGCTGGGCGACGTGGGTGACGCCGTGAAGAAGCTCATCGGCTTCATCGGGGAAATCTTCACCAACCCCACGTTCCAGCGGGGCGTTGCGGACTTCACCGAGGGCCTGAAGAAGGCAGTGGAGGCGCTGGCTCCTGCGATCAAGCCGTTCGGCGACTCCCTCGGCAACGCGCTGACCCTGCTGGGCAAGATCGTGGTGTCCGTCGCGGAGATTGCCACCGCGTTCACCGTCGTCCTGTCCCCCGTGCTGGACTCCATGTCCGCGAAGCTCGGCACCCTCGTGGAGCCGCTGAAGAACACGGCCCTGAACTTCATCAACGAGATGAAGGGTCCGCTGGAGGCGCTGGACAAGAACCTCATCGCCCCGCTGGTGGACGGCTTCAACAACAAGCTGCTCCCGGCCATCAACGGGTTCATCGACGCATTCGGCCCGTTCGCCACCAAGGTGATTCAGGACCTCGGCCCGTCGTTCAAGATCATCGTCGACGAGGTGCTGCCCAACTTCGTCAACCTCGCCAAGGAACTGCTGACCCCGCTGGGCGGCATCATCACCCTGCTGTCCCCGACGCTGGCGGCTACCCTCACCGCCATCGGTGACGCCTTCGCTGACATGGCGAACGACATCAAGGTGCTGAAGGGCGAACTGCCCATCACGGAACTGTCGATCTTCAAGCAGTTCAGCCCGGAGGAAATCGACCGGCAGATCAGGCAGGAGTCGATCAAGCCTGAGAAGTGGAGCGAAATCCTCGCCATCTTCTTCACGCAGAACATCGGCGAAGGCATGGGTCTGGCGTGGACGGAGAAGATCTACCCGGCCATCGTCAAGGCTGACGACTGGCTGTGGGATCAGGCGTCCAAGGCCATCGACATGATGGCGAACCCGGAGAAGGCCAAGACCGCTGAGGCTGCGGCCAACCGTGACTGGGTCGCTGGTCTGTTCGGCATCCCCGACGCGGACAAGTTCGACGCGGACATGAACGCTTGGTTCGAGGAGCAGGTGTTCAAGCCCACCCGGGAGATTGGCCCGGAAATCGGGCGCATCTGGGACGAGACGGTCGGTAGCCTGTGGGACGACATCTGGAAGGATGGCGGGCACGCTGACCAGATCGACACCACGGTCAACACGTGGTTGAAGGACAACGTCGGCGACCCCGTCGGCAAGGCGTGGGACGACTTCGGCAAGTCCATCCCCGAGAGCTTCAAGGCCGACGTTGACGAGTGGGGCCTCCTGCCTGCCATCGCCAACCACATCAACAACAACGTCGCGCCGGAAATCGGCAAGGCTTTCGCCGACGGCTGGAAGAACGTGGAGGAGGGCCGTTGGGGTTCATCCCCAGAGGGTGCCAAGAACTGGGAGGGGTTCTGGAAGAGTTGGAATGAGTTCTGGACTCCCGACCCCAACCTCGGCGCGGAAATCGACAAGAACGTCAACGACTGGTGGAAGACCAACATCAGCGACCCGCTCGGCAAGGCTGTCGACGACGCATGGAAGTCCATCAGCGACTGGTGGAACAGCGACGGCGGTGCCGACGGTGGCCGTGGCGACAACAACGGCGAGCAGGCTTGGAAGGACTTCTGGGGCGGCTTCGAGGGCATGGTCGGCGACATGGGCGCGGCCGGAACCGACTTGGAAACCACCGTCAACACGTGGCTGGACGAGAACATCTGGAAGCCGATCGGCAAGTGGTTCGAGGAACTGGACTGGGGCAAGATCGGTCAGGACCTGATGGACGGGTTCATCAAGGGTGTGACCGGCGTGGACCCGGCGGACTGGGAGAAGTTCAGTCAGGGCTTCACGGGCTGGGTCGAGGATATGAAGAAGTTCTTCGGCATCCAGTCCCCGTCCACGCTCATGTTCGACATCGCTGGCAACATCGTCGACGGCTTCCTCAACGGCTTCGGCGACTTCGCCACTGAGGTCGGCAAGAAGTGGGAGGAAATCAAGACCACTGTCGCCACCAAGTTCGAGGAAATCAAGGCCGGACTCGCCACCAAGTGGGAAGAGTTCAAGACCGGATGGAACGACTTCTGGGGCGGTCTGGGCACGACCATCGGTACGAAGTGGGAGGAGTTCAAGACCACTGTCGGCACGAAGTGGGAGGAACTGAAGTCCGGCATCGCCGAAAAGTGGGAGGGCTTCAAGACCAGTTGGAGTGACTTCTGGGGCGGGCTTGGCACCACTATTGGCACCAAGTGGGAAGAGTTCAAGACCACCGTGGGCACCAAGTGGGACGAACTCAAGACCGGCATGGACACGAAGTGGTCCGAGTTCAAGACTGGCTGGGACGGCTTCTGGAAGGACACTGGCACGAACCTCTCCACCGCGTGGACCGGCTTCACGGACACCGTTGGCACCAAGGCCGGGGAAATCAAGACCGGCATCGAGACGTGGGCCGGGGATGTCGGCAAGGGTTGGGACGGGTTCTGGAAGGACACCGGCACCAACCTGACCAATGCGTGGGAAGGCTTCAAGGGTACGGTCAGCGACAAGTCTGGTGACATCAAGTCCGGCGTCGACAACTTCGGCAAGGACGTAAAGACGAACTGGGACGGCTTCTGGGGCGGCGTCGGCTCGACGCTGACCACGAAGTGGAACGAGTTCACCGGCACCACGGACAAGAAGTCCGGGGAGATGTCCGGCGATGTCAACGCCATGGCTGGCAACGTGAAGGGCGACTGGCAGAACATGCTGAACCAGATGTCCAACCAGATCACGTCCAACTTCCAAGCCTTCGTCAACGTGGTGTCGCAGAAGGCCGGGGAGATTGTCGGCTGGGTCGCCGGTCTGCCGCAGCGGATCGTCGACGGCATGGGCTGGCTGGGCAACCTGCTGTCGAACGCCGGTTCGTCCATCATGACCTCGCTCTACAACGGCTTGGTCGGTTCGTGGAGTCTGGTGACGGACTTCGTCGGCGGCATCGCCAACTGGATCGCGGCCAACAAGGGTCCGATCGCGTACGACCGCGTGCTGTTGGAGCCTGCCGGTGAAGCCATCATGGGCGGTCTGGACCGTGGCATCCGCAACGGGCTGGACCCGCTGTTGACCACCCTGCAGACCATCACTGCGGCGGTCACGGACACCGTCACGGCGGACCTGTCCAAGTCGGTCATGTATGCGACCGGCAGGGACGCGGCGCAGGGGCTGGCGGACGGCCTGAAGGCCAACCGGGCGTCGGTGCACACCGCGCTGGGCAACCTCGGGGCGTTCACGGTGCCGTCCTCGAACATCGTCACCGGCGGCTTGTCGGCAGTTGGTCGACCAACTGCCGATGTGATCCCGGGAAGGTCTGTCACCATTGCGGAAGGTGCCATCAGGATCGAGACGCCTACCAAGAGTCCTGAACTGGTGGCGGCGAAGGTCATCGACAGCTTCGTGAACTACTCGACCTTCTAAGGGGGCCAACGTGTTTGACGGGTACATGAGCGTGAACGGGGTGGAGGTGCTGAATGTGGCGCGGGCGCACGCCTACATCACGCAGCACCTCCCGGGCCTGACCGCGCGCTGCAACGCCCCGGAACTGCGGGAGGCACTCGGGCATTCCGAGTACACCACCCCGCAGGACGACGACGCACCGTGGTATCAGGGCAACCGCCCCGCCGCTGAGCGCTTCTACGGGCTGTTCCCGTTGGGCACGCAGGGGGCGGACGACTCCACGCGGAGCATGAACGTCACCGAACTGATCGGCGACGGCGCGATCCACACCATGCCCCGGCACGGCTCCCGGGAAATCAGGGTCACGGCACTGGCTGTTGCCGCCGACGGCGAGGCCATGGCTGAGGGTCTGGCGTGGCTCCGGTCGGTGCTGGCCGGGGAGGACTGTGCGGACCCGTCGCAACTGGGGTGCACGGGCAAGGATGTGGTCATGTACTCGGCCAAGCCCACGGACATCGTGGAGGAGGAGACGTTCCGCCGCTACTTCTACGAGTCCGAAGTCACCGAGGGTCCTCTCGTCACCACCCAGTACCCGTCCAAGGTGGGCGTGCTGGTCGCGGTGGAGTTCACCATCACCGCTGGCAGGCCGTGGGCGTTCACCGCGCGCACGTCCGTTGCCACGCTGGCGATGGATGCCGCCCTGAACTTCACGGACCCGGTCGGCGAGGACTGTGCCCCCACCAACCCGGCCTACGACAACTATGTGGACGACCCGTTCTTCACGGCCATCGCCCGCCCGCCACAGCCGCCGGTCATCGCTCCCCCGAACATCCTGAACATCACCTCGTGGCGTCGGCGTACGGCGCTGATCCCGCCGTACCTGACCCAGCGCTGGGGCCGGGTGACTCCGAGCGTGCACGTGTCCGTCACGGGCGCGGTCCAGTACCTGCGCATCCGGTTCTACCGGGACAGCAACGGTGTGAGCGGGTGCGACTACGACGCCGAGTTCCTCGTCTCCTATATCCCCGCCGGGGCCATCCTGTCGCTGGACTCGATCCGGCGCACCGCCACCCTGACGCTGTCGGACGGGCGCGTGGTTCCCGCTGGGCACCTGCTGTTCGGCTCCGACGGCAGGCCGTTCCGCTGGCCGAGCCTCGGGTGCCAGTACACGTACACGATGACCTCTGACCTGATGCCCGGACAGGCCGGGGTTGTCGTGTCACTGGAGACGGCGGTGAGGGAGTAGTGGCGCTGTCGTGCACCCTGCACACCGCTGAGCTTTTCGATCGTGGCGGCAGGAAGAAGATCGGCTCCCTCGGGCCGCTGACCCGCGTGAAGTGGGAGCGCCGCCGCGACGACATCTCGGTCGCGCAAATCTGGATTGCCACTGTGGATAAGTCCTGTGCAGAAGTCCTGCGCCTTGCCGAAACTAACCGCACCGAACTGGTCATTTTCCGGGGTGACAAGCGGGTGTGGGAGGGTCCAATCAACCGGATCGCATACCAAGGTGCCTCTGTGGAAATAGAGGCGAAGGACCTGATGTACTACGTCCAGCGCACCATCATGCGCAACGAGTACGACAACCGCTACCCGAACGTGGGGCTGGTGCTGGACCGCATCGAGCGGGTGCTGACCGCAGAACTCGCGCGCAAGGAAGCGCTGGACCCGTCCTGCAACATCCTCAACCACGTCCGGTACATCTACGCGGACACCGAGCACGGCGGCACGGACGCCCGCACGGCGGCACACACCCTGCCGTACGAGATGACCGTGTTCCAGCACTTGGACAACTACGCATGGCGCGGCGGCGTGGACTACACAGTGGTCGGGCGCTCGATCATGTTCTTCGACGTGCACACCCGCATCGGCCAGACGCCCATGGTCACGGCTGACGACTTCATCGGCGACCCCGTCATCACCCAGTACGGCGCGGAACTGACGACGTACGTGGCGATGACCGACGGCAAGGGCCACTGGGGTGAGGCCGGTGGCATCGACCCCTACTACGGGGAGTGGGAAGTCCTCCATCAGGCTTACGACGAGAACGCATCCACGCCGGACCCGGAGGATGACAACGAACCATCAGTAGCGGAGATGACATCACAGGCACGACGTTCATGGATTCAGGGGATTCGACCGGCCCTTGTGGTCCGTATCCCCGACAACACCCGGCTCAACCCTGCTGGCGTCCTCACTATCGAGGACCTCGTGCCGGGTGTATGGATTCCGCTGACCGCTACCCTCCCGGGTCGCACCCTCAGCCAGATGCAGAAGCTGGATAACATGTCGGTAGAAGAGACAGCGGAGGGCGGCGAAGAAATCAAGGTCACACTTTCCCCCGCATACCCTGAGCGCTACACAGAGGAAGCGGTGCCGGAATGACAGACCCGATTAGCTTCGATCCGTTCCTTGCATGGGTCGACACCACTGACCCGGACAACCTCCCCGAGGACGTACGGATCATCGGCGCGAACGACCTCCTGCGCTACGAGAACCTTGGCGTCGACGTGGAGACTGCCATCAACAGCATCATCCTCGACGTGGAGGGGCTGGCCGTCACCACGTGGTCCGAGGTCACGGAGAAGCCCACGACGTTTGCCCCGTCCGCGCACACGCACGCCGGGGCTGACATCGCGCTGGCGACCACGACGGACCCGGGCGCACTGTCCGCCGCCGACAAGCTGAAGCTCGACAACGCCACGGCGACGGCGCTCGCCAACCGGCTGGTCATCCGCGATGCGTCAGGCCGGGCGCAGGTCACAACGCCGTCAGCCGACGCGGATGTGGCGAACAAGCTGTACGTGGATGCGAACATCGGCGCGGTCGGCGCTGACACCGGCTGGATACTCGTTCCACTGCAGGGCACGTGGACGCACTCGTACGCCTTCGGCTCGTCCGGCCTGAAAATCCGCGTGAAGAACGGCATCGTGTTCCTGAGCGGGCGCATCGAGAACACGGCGGCGTGGCCGCAGGGAGATGTCATTGCCAGCGACCTCCCGGGCATCGACGCGGCCATCACCGCACCGTCGAACCGCGCGATCGGTGTGGCCTGCGCGGTCAACATCGAGGGCTACATGATCGCACTGACTGGAGGTGGCCCGGGGTCCTTGCTCCTGTCCGCCTCATGGCCCACAGGGTAGGGGTCTAGATGGCAGCGAGGGCACCACGCGACGAGCGTGAATGGCGGGCGCTGATCGAGCGCCAACTCAGGGACGCCACCAGCGGTATCCGCCCGCTGGTGAACGCCGCTGTGGGCACCATCGTGGACACGATCGACACGAACAGCGCCCTTCACCCGACAGCGCCCATTGAACTGACGTACCAGACGGCGCTGTACCTCAACTCGGAGGGTCTCTGGAAGGCCCGGTTCATGCTGGACTTCCCCGACGTTACGAAGTCCACCACCGCCGTCGACATCGCCATCCAGCAGTACGAACTGTGGGGGCGGAAGGTCAGCGGCGCTCTGCTCGCGCTGACCACCGACGCCGTCGCCGGTCTGGCCGCGCCCGGTGC
>Ga0310902_10000111_pt1 | contig 18398 bp, 18 predicted proteins | sample C24D3metaG_FD_203748 | JGI IMG/M metagenome (GOLD analysis project Ga0310902, IMG submission 203748) | Lab incubated soil microbial communities from West Virginia University Organic Research Farm, Morgantown, WV, United States - C24D3 | ecosystem: Environmental > Terrestrial > Soil >...
CGAGCCTGAAGGTCCGATGTCAAGCAATTGCCGAAACTCTTAACTGTCGATTGTCGACTGCTGACTGGGGTTGGTGGCGGGGGCGCGCGCCGGACGGTAACGGCAGTGTCAGGAGAGCCACTGAGGTAATCTTCCACTTCAGCATGATCGCCCCCCCGGTTCTCCCGCTTCGTTCGGGCCTGCACCTAGGGTATCTGGACAGCCTGCGTGGCTTGAGCGCGCTCTACGTCGCGGCCTGCCACGCGTATTTGATGTATGCGACCGATTTCGCGTCGATGGGTGTTCGGTCGGCTTCCGGCGCCCTCCTGGTCGGCACGTCCTGGGTGATGTTTGGCCGCGCCGCCGTTGCCGTCTTCATCGTGCTGTCGGGCTATTGCCTGATGTTGCCGATTGTTCGATCGCCCGGCCAGGAGTGGCGAGTGGCCTTCTGGCCGTTCATGCGGCGCAGGGCGTGGCGCATCCTGCCGCCCTATTACGGCGCATTGGCATGTTCGGCGGCGCTCATCGTGCTCGTGCCGGCTCTCGACGATCCGTCGATCCGTGAGTGGCACAAAAGCTTCCCGGCCTTCGGAACCGGGTCCGTGGTGTCTCACCTCCTGCTCGTGCACAACTACTTTCCCGCCTATCAGTACGCGATCGACCACCCGCTCTGGAGCATCGCCACCGAATGGCAGATCTACTTCCTCTTTCCTCTACTCCTCTGGATCGGGAAGCGGCGAGGTGACTTCAGCATCGTCGTGACGGCTGGTGCCATCACGATGGCTTTGAACCTGTATCTCCTGAACTTCTCGCCGCAACACAACCCATGGCCGGCGCAATTCGTTGGCCTGTTCGGGTTTGGCATGGCGTGCGCGGCGTGGAGCTTCCCGAACGGGTCGTCGGCTCCGCTTGACGCCCAACGATGGCGCCGCCAGGCGATCGTGCTGCTCGTCGCGGGGGCGGTGGCGAGCGTCGTCTTCATCTCGACCCGTCAGCAACAGCTGCCGGACCTGCTGATAGGAGGCGGCATCGGGTGCGCGATGGTGTTCCTCACCAACGCGGTGTTGACGGGATCGCGGCCGGTTGCACTGCGTGTGCTCGAGCGTCCGTCACTCGTCGCACTGGGGCGCTTCTCTTACAGCCTGTACCTCTTGCACGCACCGCTGCTGGCGCTGTTTTATCTCCTGGCCCGCTATCTGAACCTGACACCGCTCGCCTTGCAGCTCTTCATCCTCGGCGTCGGACTTCCAATAACGGTTGCCGTGTGTTACGTGTTTCACTTGGTGTTCGAACGACCGTTCATAAGACGTCGCGACGCGATGTCGTCATCGATCGCCGGGAGCGGTATCTCCGAAAGGGTGACGGTCGCCTGATCTGAGATGATGGACCGTCGGTGACGTGGTGTCGAGGAACCCTCGCCGTTACTCGCTTGGTTGACTGCCCGGGCCAGCGCGCATCGGTCGGCTTTGCGGGATTGCTGGTGATCTGGAGATCCGCACACTGATGGTAGGCGTAGCCGCCCGATCCCGGGGTCGTCGTGTTGATTAAGTGAAGAGCTAGCGTGAGCTGCACATCGCCAAGCAGCGTTTCCGACTTAGTTGTTGACTTACCACGGGCAGTGCGCCAAGGTGGCGATCACCCTCTCTGCACGGCTAAACACAATGGATCGACCGCCGGACCAGAACCGTTTCGAAGCGGACCCTTTCGCGACGCCGGACCGCGATCTCGCACTCGCCGGCACAGATCCGTGGGGACTGGGGGAATCGCCGGAAGCGGCAGCGGTCCCGAAATCAACCTACGACAGCCGCGCAGTGTATCTGCGCTGGCGCAATTGGATCACCTCATCCGCTGACGTGCCGGCGCCCAATACCTCCGACCGGTGGCCGACGGCCACCCGCGTCTGGGCGAGGCTTCAATCGCGTCGCCCGTCAGGCCGCCGCGCTGTCGTTGGTCTCGGACTCTTCGGCCTGGCGTGTGTGCTGCTTATTGGACTGGCGCGGTACGGTTTCGCGCCATCGATCAAGACGATGTCGGGCACGACATACAACACCGCGGTCGATCGGCTGGCCTCGGCGGTGAACGCCGCTCTCGATTTGGTCGGGCAAGGTCCTGCGGATCCGGTCGCGACCGAAGACACCGAATCGATTTCCAGGACGAAGACTCCGACGGTGAACAAGCCGACTGGAAAGCGAGGCCCGATCAATTCCTCGCGCGCTGCTCAACTGATACCACTGATCAGCGCCGAGACAGTCCAGGCGAGTAGACCAGCGCCGATCGGCAACGCCGCAATGGAGACGGACGAACCGCTCGACCTCGCGCCGGAAGTTTCATTTGTCGACGCGTCGATCATCTATTCGCCGCAGGACACGGACATCAGCCCGCCGGTGGCGATTCGATCACCGGGTATCGCCACGGAAAGCGGTAACCAGGATCAATACGTTTTGCTGATCGAGATCCTCGTGAGTGAGACCGGGGACGTCGAATCGGCGAGGGGGCGGCCACGGCCAGCCACGATCGGCGCCGCGGTGCAATCCACTATGGCGCTGAGCATCGTCAAGACGTGGCGCTTCCGGCCCGCTCGCAAAGATGACCAACCGGTGAAGTACCGCACGACTGTGCGGTTTGCCGAAACGATGAATGTCGGTCGGAACCATTAGCGGAATCGCTGAATACGGGCTCACACCCACCGACGAATCATCCGACTATCGTCGAGTCGAGGAGTGGTGCCGGGGGCGGGAATCGAACCCGCACGAGGGGATTACCCTCTCAGGATTTTAAGTCCTGTGCGTCTGCCAGTTTCGCCACCCCGGCATAACTGAAACTTGAAGTTGGCAGTTCACCAATTTACCAGTTGGCAGTTTCCAAACTGCCAACCGCCAACCTGGGAAATTGCCAACTTTCAGTGAACTAGCGTAGATACCTTCGGTCCGCCCATGACGCGCGAGATCATGTCCGTGAGTCGCGCCTCGTCGATCGCGAACGGGCCGGCGCTGACGGTACCAATCTGCATCTCGAGATGCAACAGCACGCCGCCCTTGTCGGGGCTGACGATCCAGCTGAAGCCGCGCAGCGTCACCTCCGGCGGAATGCCGCCGGGATTCCTGGCGCGCTCGAGCGCGAGCAGCATGCCTTCGAGCAAGTCCTTGACCTCGGCATCGGTCCACGACGCGGCGTCCGCATCAAGCTCCGCGATTCTTTCGGTCACCGCGCCCTGCCGTCCCCTGACCCATACATCGACGTCGATCATTGCGCTATCGATCCTTCCATATTGGCGGGCGCTTCTCGAGCCACGCGTTCACGCCCTCGACCGCGTCCTCGGTCTTGAGCAATCCACTTAGATAATCACGTTCCGCGCGATCGAGCGCGGGCTCGGCCTGGGCGCGCACGGTCACTCGCGCGGCCGCGACCGCGTGCGACAGCGCGATCGCCGAGTGCGGCGCGAGGTGCGCGTCAAACCACGCCGCCGCCGCTTCGAGCAGGCCGGACTGCGGCGCCACCATCGAGACCAGGCCGCTGTCGTGCCAGTATTGCGCGTCCTGCGTCTGGCCGGTGACGATGGCGCGTGTGGCTCGCGACGCGCCGACGCGCAGGGGCAACAGCGCCGCGGCCGCGGGCGGAAACGCGGCCAGCCTGATCTCGGGCAGGCCGAAGATCGACGCCGCCATCGCGATGATGTCGTCGCACGCGAGCGCGACTTCGAAACCACCGCCAAGGCACCGGCCTTCGACCAGGGCCGCCGTCGAAACCGGAAATGCGAGCAGCTGCTTGATGATGCGATGCGTCTCGGGCAACACCGTTCGCATCATCTCCGGCGTGTGCTCCTGGATGCGGGCGCCGTAGGAGAACTCGCCTCCAGTTCCCTCAATCGTCAGCCACTTGATGCCGCGCTCGGACTCGAGCGCATGCAGCTGCCGGCCGAGCGCGCGGATCAGATCGAGCGAGAGCAGGTTGCCGCGGCCGCCGCCAAGAATGAGACGGCGCCACGATCCGTCGCGCATGGTGACCGTTTCGATCAGCCGGTCCCCGGTTCCCGGCTCCCGGTTCCCGGTCATTGGAGCACCGCAAGATCCGTCGAAGGCGCATCGCACGCGAATCCACGGCACACATACACCGTCGCCTTGCCTTCGATCATCTTCATCTGAGCGATCCAGGGCATATGCACGGCCAGCGCCGCTTGATCCGCAGGATCCACGCGCGTGATCACCGAGAACGGCCGGTACTTCTTGTTCGCCGCCGTCCACAGCGCGGCTGTCTCCGCCGAATCCCGCGGACCGATGATCACAATCTGCTCCCCTTCCGTGATCGACATCGAGAGCGCCGCCGCCATGAGCGGCACCGCGCGGCCCTGCTCTTCGAGCCGCCCGCCGAACGACGCGATCGCTTCGGTGGCGCGGTCGGTGTAGGCGCGCTCGCCGGTCAGATGCGCGAGGGTCAACAGGTTCATCGCCGCTACCGATGTCGGCGACGGCTCGGCGCCATCGTAATCCTCCTTCATCCGCACGAGAACCGATGGATCGCTGCCGGTGGTGCTGAACCAGCCGCCGCTCTGCCCATCCCAGAACAACTCATCCTGTCGCGACTGCAGCTCACGCGCCCACGAGAGCCACTGCGGATCGCCCGAGGCCTGGAACAATTCGAGCACGCCGAAGATCAGGCACGCATAGTCCTCGGCATAGCCGTCGATGGCCGCATCGCCGGCGCGATAGCGCCGCAAGAGTGTTTTCGCGGCGACACCGGGAGAACTAAAGTTCTCCCCTACGTTCTCTCCTTTGGTCCACATCACGTCTCGGATGAACGAGGCCGCGGCGATCGCAGTCTGCAAGTGGGCCTGCGTCGGATTCTCGACGTTGTCCTGGCCGAGCGCACCGCCGCCGAGTACGCGCGATGCACGCGCGAAAGCCGCGATCATCAGGCCGTTCCACGCGGTCAGCACCTTGTCGTCCAGCTGCGGCTTGGGCCTGAGCTCACGCACCTCGAACAGGATCTGCCGCGCGCGAAGGAGCGCCTCAGCAACTTCGATGGGTGTCTTGCTCACGCCTTTGGCGATGTCGGCTATCGACTGCGCGGTGTAAAGCAGGTTCTTGTTCACGAACTCGTGCTGCGGATCGAACGGCGCGTTGCCATTTTGCAAGATCCCGTAACGGGCCTCGAAGATCGGACTGTCGTCACCAAGCTGGGTCTTGATCTCGGCGGCCGTCCACACGTAGAAGGCGCCTTCCATCTTGTGAGCGTGCGAATCGTGCCGATGTTCAACAGGAACGCTGTCGGCATCCTCCGCCGAGTAGAAGCCACCGCCATCGTCGGTCATGTCGCGGCGAACGTACTGCAGCGTGTCCTCCGCAATCTGCGCGAAGAACGGATCGTCGCCGGACTGCGCGGTCTCGAGGCAGGCGAGGACGATCTGCGCCTGGTCGTAGAGCATCTTCTCGAAGTGCGGGACGCGCCAGTTGCCGTCGACCGAATAGCGATGAAATCCGCCGCCGATGTGATCGCGCATGCCGCCGAGGGCCATCGCGCGAAGCGTCTGCACGGTCATTTTGTGGCCCGCGTCGTTACCGACGCGGACGGATTCGCGCAGCAGGAACAACAACTCGCTCGGCCGTGGAAACTTGGGGGCATCGCCAAAGCCACCGCGGCGCGTGTCGAACGACTGTTGGAACTGTTGGAACGTTTTAGTAAGCGCGCTTTCGCCTGGAGCCTTTGGTTCGTCCTGCCCTCTCGCCAGCAGCGCCAGGCGATCGACGATCTCCGCCGCCGACTTCACGACCTGAAGGCGATCCTCGCGCCAGGCGCGGCCGATCTCGGCGAGCACGTCAACGAAGCCGGGACGGCCCCACTGCGCGGCCGGCGGGAAATAGGTGCCGCCATAGAACGGCTGCAGCTCCGGCGTCAGCCACACGCTCATCGGCCAGCCGCCCGATCCGGTGGTCGCCTGCACGAACGTCATGTAGACGCGATCGACGTCGGGCCGCTCTTCGCGATCGACCTTGATCGACACGAACAGGTCGTTCAGGACTCTCGCGACGCCGGCGTTCTCGAACGACTCGCGCTCCATGACGTGACACCAATGGCACGTCGCGTAACCGATCGACAGAAAAATGGGCTTGCCCGACGCGCGCGCCGCCTCGAACGCGTCCGCGCCCCATGGATACCAATCGACGGGATTGTTGGCGTGTTGGAGGAGGTAGGGCGACTGCTCGGACGCCAGCCGATTAGGCATTACACGATCATACCGGTCTTAGGGTCTTAGGGTCTTAGGGTCTTAGTAAGGCCCTAGGTCCCTAAGACCCTAAGACCTCATTCCTGGAGTTCTTTACTGAGCGTAGTGTGGCGGATCGCGGCCTCCTGCAGCCGCACGTAGCTCGCCGTCATCTCGACGCCGTACAACAGGATCACGGCGCTGACATAAATCCACAACAGGAACACGACGACCGCGGCGATCGAGCCGTGGATCACATTCCAGCTCGCGAGGTCCGAGGCATACCAGGAGAAAATCCGCAGCGCGATGCGCCACAACACGCCGACCAGAATCGCGCCCGGCCAGACATCGCGGAACCGTACCCTCGTGTTCGGGATGAAATAGAACACCAGCGCCACACAGACGGTCAGGAGCGCCGTCGCCACATAGCTCGCAAAAGCGCCGGAAAAACTGTCGAGCCACGGCGATCGCGCCAGCACTTCGCCCAGGCGCGTCTCGGCGAGGCGAACCAGGCTGGCGATCACCAGTCCCAGCATCAGCACGAGGCCTGCCGACACCATCATCACGAACCCCACGAGGCGGTGCATCAAGAAGTTGCGCTTCTTCTCCACCGCCCACGCGTGATTGACCGCCGACGTGATCGCGTTGAAGACGCCGAGCGACGCCCAGACCAGCCCGACAACTCCCCAGAAGCCGAAGGTGACCGGCTGGGTCTGAAACGCGTCGAGTTGACCGGAGATGAAGCCGAACTGGCCCGGGAAGTAGCGGAACACGAAACGCACCACCGCATCGCGATCCGCGGCATCGCTCGTCATCTCGCCGAGGATGAAGAGGCCGAGCAGCATCATCGGGAAGAACGACAGCAGCGTGTAGTACGCGATCGATGCCGCGTGAGTCAGGCCTTCGCTGTTGTAGAGCTCGCCGACGCCCCGCCAGGCGGCGAGGCTGATCAACCGGACGGGCCCGGCAGGTTGCGGCGTCGAGGCGCGCCGGTCGCCGCCCTTACGCCGCGAGGTCACGCCTCGTTTTCGGCGACGCGCACCTGGGCGCGTGGATCCTTGATGTGATGCTTCTTGATCTTGCTGTAAAGCGTCGGCCGATAGAGTCCAAGGATTTGCGCCGCCTCCTGCTTGTTCCAGTTCGTGCGCTGCAGCGTCTGCACCACCGCCATGCGCTCGATTTCGGCGAGCGTGTGGTGCGGCGGCACGGTGAACGCGTCCTCGGCGACGGCGTCGCCGCGGATCGAATCGGGCAGATCCTGCGGCTGCACCTCCGCCGACTTGGCGACCAGCACGGCGCGCTCGATCGCGTTTTCGAGCTCGCGCACGTTGCCGGGCCAGCGGAACCGGATGAGCAGATGATACGCCGCCGGCGAGATGCCCTTGACGTTCTTTTGATAGCGGCCGTTGAACTTTTCCAGGAAATGCGCGCAGAGCAGCGGCAGGTCCTCGTTGCGCTCGCGCAGCGGCGCGACGCGCAGCGTCACCGTGTTGATGCGGAAATAGAGGTCCTCGCGCAGCCGGCCGTCCTTCATCGCCGCTTCGGGATCGACGTTGGTCGCGCAAATCAGCCGGAAGTCGACCTTCACGAGGCGATCGCTGCCGATCGGGCGGTACTCGCGCTCCTGCAGGACGCGCAGTAATTTGGTCTGCAGCAGGAGCGGCATCTCGCCGATCTCGTCGAGCATCAGCGATCCGCCTCCGGCCAGTTCGAGCAGTCCGACCTTGTCACTCGTCGCGCCTGTGAACGCGCCCTTCTTGTAGCCGAACAGCTCCGACTCGATCAGCTCCTTCGGCAACGCCGCGCAGTTGATCTTGATGAACGGCCCCTTGGAACGGCCGCTGCGGACGTGAATCGCGTTGGCGATCAATTCCTTGCCGACGCCGTTCTCGCCCTGGATCAGGATGTTGGCGTCGCTCTCCGCAACAGCTTCGATCAGCTCGAAGAGCTCGCGCATCTTCTTGCTCTTCCCGATGATGTTCGAGAAGGCGTACTGATCGCGCACTTTCTCCTTGAGACGCTCGTGTTGCGCGCGCTCGACGAGCAGGTCGGTGGCGCGATCGAGAATCGAGACGATGCCGGCGGGATCGAGATTGGACTTCTCGACGAAATAGAACGCGCCGGCCTGGCCCGCTTCGAGCGCGCGGGTGATCGTGCCGACGCCGCTGATCACGATCATCTCGGGCGATTCGTCGATGGCTTTCATCTGCCGCAACAGCTCGATGCCGTCGACATCCGGGAGCACGAGATCGATCAGGACGACGTCAGGCCGCCAGCTGCGAAAGATGTCGAGCGCACGCGACCCGACCGCCGCGGCGCGCACCTCGTATCCGGGTGCGGTCGCGCCTTGCTCGATGACCATCTTCAACCAGTCAGTCACCATCGGCTCGTCGTCGACGACGAGAACGCGACGCCGGTTTGCAGACTTCATTGAAGACATATCTGCAGGCCAAACATACAAGAGTGTAGCGTATTAATACAGACAGAGACAACGATACTGCGGAATGCGGATCTCTGAGCGCCGTCAATCACGCCCGAAATCCGCACTCCGAACTCCGCATTAGCGAAGCGCTTCGCCCGTCAAATCGGACGTCTGCCCTGAATCACCCGGATCAGCACGACGGCGATCGCGAGCACGAGCAGGATGTGGATGAACCCGCCAAGCGTGTAGGAGCTCACCATTCCGAGCAGCCAGAGCACGATTAGCAAAACGAGGATGGTTGTCAGCATTGTGGTCCTCTCCTACGCGTTCGGAAAGCCGCTCGACGACGTGACGTCGCCCATGGTTGACGAGGTACGGCCCTTGTACTGGTCGACTTTCTCTTCGATCTTCGCGGACGCCTCTTCGTACTTCGCGGCGGCGCGATCGGCGATGTCTCGATAGCGGCGCTGGGCCGCATCACGAACCGACGAATAGCCGTCGCTCAGATCGCGACGAACTTCCGCGCCGGCTTTCGGCGCCATCAACAATGCGACGCCGGCGCCCACGAGCGCACCAGCCAGAGCGCCGAGCAGAAACGTGCCGCTGCCCGTTGATTCTTCATTCCACCGTGTCATTGCTCTCTCCTTTTCCAAGTGCGTCGTAGTTACAACCCTGAAGTTGCGGCCGCAGCGATCCGCTGCGCGGCGCGACGCTTGCGCCAGAACTGAATCCCCCGCCAGAGTCCAAACGCGAGCGCGGCGCGCGGCGCGGATACCGCCGACGCCACCGTGCCCACGGAATTCCTTACCGTCCCCATCGCATCGCGCACGTCGTTCATCAAGTCGTCGGCCGCCGAAGTGCCGCGGCGCAGCGCGCGGGCGGTTTCATCGACCGTGAGCGACAGGTGATCGAGATACACGCGAAGCTCGGCCACATGCGCTTCGGCCCTGGCCTTCGCTTCCGCGACCGCCTCTGTCGTTCGGCGCCAGGCGATAAACGCCCCCACAGCCGCGACTATGAACAGCAGGGTCTGCACGCTCATCGCGATAGCCATCACGACCAATGCACGTTCAAGCACAGCTGTATCTGTCGTCATTTGCTCCACCGGTGGGTATCGTGCTACCCATTCTTGTGACCATGCTCCACAAACAAATTGCTGGGCTGGATAACCGGCTCATCAACGTGCAGCAGCAGACGCTCGATTTCTTCGACGAGCATGTCCGGGTCGCACGGCTTGATCACGATCTGATCGAAGCCGGCTGCGCGGGCGCGATCGAGCTGCTTCAAGTGCGAATAGCCGGTCGCGGCGATGAGGGGGATGAATTGCGTCTCGGGATTGGCGCGCAGGTGCTTGGCCACATCGAAGCCAGAGACGCTGGGCAGCTCGAGGTCGAGCACGATCAAGTCCGGCAGCAAGCGCTCGGCCTGCGCGATCGCGGCGGCGCCGTCGGCAGCGGTCGAAACGCGATACCCCACGGCGCGCAAGTACAACGCCCACATCTCAAGGGCGTCCGCGTAATCGTCGACGATCAAGATATGTTTGCCCGCGTTCATAGCCACACGCCCATCTGTCGTTTGCCATTTCACGATGCATGCCAAACAGCTGAGGAAGAGGAACGTGGTACGCTTTCCCAATGCAGCCCAACTTGGCGCAGGTCTTGAATACGCTGGCCCACGAAATCCGGACGCCGTTGGCGGTGTCCCAGGGTTATTTAAAGCTGTATCTCGATGGCCGACTTACTGACGGCGACGACACGCGCCGGGCGTTTGAGCAAACGCGTCAAGCACTCGGCGCGTTGGCCACGCTCTGCGTGGACATGGGTAAGGTAAGCACGCTCTCGGAGAGCGCCTCACAAGGCATTCCCGAACGCGTGAGCGCTGCAGACTTCGTCGCGGGCCTGCGTGCCCAAAGCGAAATCGACGGCGCGACGTGGGCCGGCGATGACGAAACGCGCGCCGCCGCTTCAGGAATGATCGAAGCGACGAATCATCGTGACCTGATTCAAGCGGTCGCGATCGTTTCGAAAGCGGCGTTCGACGAGGCGCGTGAAGCGCCGCATGCCGTGCGAACCGAGGCCGGCAACGCATTGATCGTGCTCGCGGGAGCGAACGATTCGCTCGCCGCGTTGCAGTCGGGTCCCGGAGCGCCTAATGCGCGCCCGGTGGATTTCGTGAAGGGCGGCAAAGGCTTGAAGTTGATTTGGGCAGCGTTCGTGCTGGACAAGCATCGCGTGCAAACGTGGACAGACGCCAACCATCGCGCGTCGGTAGGATTCAGTATCCCATTGGTACAAGCATGAGCAGCGCCACACTCGCCATCGTCGACGACGATCAGCCGTTCGGGGAGTACCTGCAGACCATGTTGCGGTCTCGCGGCTACGAGACGCTCACCTATCAAAGCGGCGACGCTTTGCTGGCCGGACTCCGTGAAGGCGCGCTACCCGACGTCATTCTTCTCGACGTTTCAATGCCCGGACTCGACGGGCTCGAAACGTTGCGGCAGATCCGCCTGGCGCATCCCGCCGCGCAGGTCGTGATGCTCTCCGGCGGACAGACGCCGGCCACGATCGTTGAAGCGGTGCGTCTTGGCGCGACCGACTATGTCGTCAAGCCCGGCGATCCTGACGGCGTCGGCGAAGTCGCACTCGAAGCCGCGATTCGCAACGCGCTCGAACGCCTGTCGCTGACGACCGAAGTGCAGCGGCTGCGCACGCAAGTCGGCCAGGATCCGGACGGCGCGCAACCGTGCTGGAGCTCCGGCAAGGCGATGCAGCCGGTCATGACGATGGTCGATCGGGTCGCGGACAACGACATCAGCGTGCTGCTGCGCGGCGAGAGCGGCGTCGGCAAGGAAGTCATCGCGCGCGAGATTCATCGGCGTTCGCCGCGCCGCTCCGCGCCGTTCGTCAAGGTCAATTGCGCGGCGCTGCCGGCCGAACTGCTCGAGAGCGAATTGTTCGGACACGAGCGCGGCGCGTTCACCGGCGCCGCGTCGACGCGCGTCGGCAAGTTCGAGTTCGCGCAGCACGGCACGATCATGCTCGACGAGATCGGCGAAATGCCGCAGGCGCTGCAGGCCAAGATCCTTCACGTGCTGCAGGATCGCGAGTTCACGAAACTTGGCAGCAATCGCACCGTCGAAGTGGACGTGCGCATCATCGCCGCCACCAACCGCGATCTCGAGCAGATGATGCGGCAGGGCACGTTCCGCGAAGACCTCTATTACCGGTTGCAGGTCATCGAAGTCCACGTTCCGCCGCTGCGCGAGCGGCGCGAAGAGATTCCGCAGCTGATCGAGTTCTTCCTGTTGAAGTTCTCGTCGGTCTATCACCGGCCGGCCAACCGTCCGTCGCTCGTGCTGCAGGAGGCGCTGCTCTCCTACGACTGGCCCGGCAACATCCGCGAGCTCGAAAACATGATGAAGCGTTTCGTCGTCCTCCAGGACGAAACACTGATCCTGGCCGAGCTCGGACGCCTGCGCAACGCGCGCGCCAATGCGGAGGCCGACCAATACTCTCCGTACTCACACGCGCCGATGCAGCCTCCGCCGCAATCGGCCCCGATGTCGCGGCCGGTCGCGGCCGCGCCGCCACCGCCCGCTTATTCGATTCCCGCACCGGCCGCGGCCTCAGGCGGCGACGGCGTCGCGGCGTCGATGGGCGCCGATGGCGTGAATTTACAGGAGCTCGCGCGCACCGCGGCGATGGGCGCCGAAAAGGAAGCGATCCAGCACGCCCTCGAGCGCTTCCGCTGGAACCGGCGCAAGACCGCGGAGTACCTGCAGGTGAGCTACAAGACGCTGTTGAACAAGATGAAGGAATGCGGGATCAGCGAATCGCCGAACGTCTAAGCGGCCGATCGATCCTTGATCGCGTCGGAGATCTCGCGCAGCAGGCTTTCAGGATCCAGCGGTTTCGACAGATGCGCGCGGAAGCCCGCAGCCAGGGCTTTCGCGCGATCTTCAGGACGCGTCAACGCCGTCAACGCAATCGCGGGGATGAGCTTGCCTTCTGGCAGGCGGCGCAGCCGCTTCAAGAGCCCATAGCCATCGTCATCCGGCAGGCCGACATCACACACCAGCACGTCGGTCGGCCATTCGCCGGTGATGCGCAAGCATTCCGACGCCGTGCCGGCGGTTTGCGTTTCGCAACCGTGAAGTCTCAGGATCGCCGTCACCGCCGCTGCTGAATCCACGTCGTCCTCGGCCACGAGCACGTGGAGATGATCGAAATTCGGCTCAGGCCTCGATGAGCGAGTGGCCGCGGCGGCCGCGCCTTCCGCCAGCGGGATTGACACCGTAAACGACGAGCCCTGACCCACGCCCTGACTCTCGGCCGTGATGCGGCCGCCATGCAGATCGACAAGGCGTTTCACGATCGCGAGGCCGAGACCGAGCCCGGTCCGCATCGTCTTCGACGCGCCCTGACTGAACGGCTCGAAGATGTGCGGCAGGAAGTTGGGATCAATGCCTTCCCCGCTATCGCGCATGCTGACAGCGGCGCGGCTGCCGTCGACGCGCGTAGCGATCGTCACGCGCCCGCCAGGCGGGGTGTACTTGAGTGCGTTCGCGAGCAGGTTCCACACCACTTGCTGCAGACGAAGCTCGTCGCCGATCACCGGCAGCAGATCGCCCCCTCCCTCGAGATCAACCGCGATCCCTTTCGCGGCGGCTGCCGGCCGGAGGGTCTCGACGGCGGCGTCGACGATCGCGCGGAAATCGACTGGCGCCACCGTCAGGCTGACGCGACCCTGGATCATCCGCGAGACGTCGAGGAGGTCTTCGATCAGCCGGGTCTGAATCTTGGCGTTGCGGTCGATGGCGTTGACCGCCTTCTGCCGCTGCTCGTCATTTTCGAGCGCGCCGGTCTGGAGCACGTGCACCCAGCCGACGATCGCATTGAGGGGCGTCCGCAGCTCGTGTGAGGCGGTCGCGAGAAATTCGTCCTTCAGGTGGCTCGCCTCCTCGGCCACCCGGCGCGCGGCTTCGGCGCGCTCGACAGCGGCGGCGCGTTCATCGAGGGCGAGGTGCAGCTCGTCCGTGATCAACCTGAACTGCTGCTCGCTGATCTTCAGCTCGGCCATTGCCTTCGAGAGCGCATCGGTGCGATCGGCCACTTGCTGCTCCACCGACGCGAGCGTCTCCTGCAGCCGCGTTTCCGCGATCTTACGACGACGCAATTCCAGTGAAAACAGGAATCCCGTCACGATCAGCATGATGGCGACGACCAGTTCGCTCATGAGTAACTACAGAAATGGTTGCAACCGCTGTTCCGCCGATCCGCAGGGCTTTCGACACCCGCGGGGGCTGGATCGTGCTTAACCTAGGGAATGCGGTGCTGTTGTTCGTGAAAGCGAATCGCAGGCCGTTCTAACTCGCGCCATTTTCAGGCCGGACGCTGGGGTGGTCGGCCTGATGGGCATCGGCATCGGATCGGCGATGGAAGCCGTCCGATCCCGTCGAGTGCGACGGAACATCCCTTGAGCGATCTGCCGTCAAACGGCGCTCCCCAAGGGGACGGGTCGGCTAGCGGCGAGCCGCGGCGGTCGGCTGCGTGTTGCTCACGAGATGCAACCGGCGATCGCGGCGATCGATCGTCCAGCCTGGCGTCTCATAGCCACACAGCAGGCACTGCTGGAAGAGCTTGTTCTCCGTGCGCGCACGGTAGAGCTCATGTCCGCCATGGACGACGGTGCACAGCACATGGCGGGTCTTCCTGCGAAGCCGAGCCATAGCCTGCTTGAACGCGGTCCCCACCTCCACAGTTTCGGTAACCAGCGCCATCGTGGGCGACCCGAAGTGGTTATTGAACGCTCTCATCACGACCTCCGCTGTAGTCATAGCAACGGTGATGCCGGATCGCCTTGGAATGCATGTTGCAGCCCCAAAATGACGGAATTGAAATGACGAATTGACGAGAGGAGACGTGAGATGAAGTACGGAGTTGCGTGGTTACTCGGCGTGCCTGTCTCGATCATCGCGCTATGGTTCGTGGTGAATCAGATGGGTTGCGGCTTTTAAGAGCGAAATCAGGGCATCCACCTCGACGCTATAATGCCGGGGTGGATGAGCCTTCCCGCAAACCTGTTCCACGTCTCGTCGTCACTCCTATCGTCTCCGCGCTGAAACGGGCGCCTTCGCCGGTTGAGGATGCGATGAAATGCGAGCGTTGCGGCGCGGACATGTATCGCATGCACGCCGTATGGCGTTGCCCATCCTGCGGATTCAAGACTGACTGTTGCGGGTGGTGATGGAACGTCTCCACTCGCACATCGACACCAGCAGCGCGCAGTTCCGCGCCAATCACGACCATATGTCGCGACTCGTCACGGAATACCGTCGGCGCTTGGACCAGGTGCGCCAGGGCGGCGGCGCGAAATATGTAACCCGGCATCGTGAGCAGGGGAAGATGCCGGTCCGCGAGCGCATCGACACGCTGATCGATCCCGGCTCACCTTTCCTCGAACTCTCCGCGCTGGCAGCGTGGGATATGTACGACGGCGACGCGCCGAGCGCCGGCCTCGTCACCGGCATAGGCCGGGTCTCCGGGCGCGACGTGTTGATCGTTGCCAACGATGCGACCGTCAAGGGCGGCACCTACTACCCGCTCACCGTCAAGAAACACCTGAGAGCGCAGGAGGTCGCGCTCCAAAACCACTTGCCCTGTGTATACCTCGTCGATTCAGGCGGGGCGTTCCTGCCGATGCAGGCCGACGTCTTCCCCGATCGCGATCACTTCGGCCGTATCTTCTTCAACCAGGCGCGCATGTCGGCGGAGCGGATTCCGCAGATCGCCGTCGTGATGGGCTCGTGCACGGCCGGCGGCGCCTACGTTCCCGCGATGTCGGACGAGACGATTATCGTCAAAGGCACGGGCACGATCTTCCTCGGCGGGCCGCCGCTCGTGAAGGCCGCGACGGGCGAAGAAGTGACGGCCGAGGATCTCGGCGGCGCGGATGTTCACACGCGGCTATCGGGCGTCGCCGACTACCTCGCCGAGGACGACGCCCACGCGCTCGAGCAGGCGCGCACGATCGTCTCGACGCTCAATACACGAAAGACGCTGCCGGACGACATGACGACGCCGGAAGATCCGGCATTCGATCCGGCCGAGCTCTATGGCATCGTCAATCTGGATTTGCGTAAGGCGTACGACGTGCGCGAAGTGATCGCGCGTATCGTGGACGGATCCCGATTCGACGAATTCAAGGAACGCTATGCGACCACGCTGGTGTGCGGCTTCGCGCGCCTGCATGGCTTTCTCGTCGGCATCATCGCCAACAACGGCGTGCTCTTCTCGGAGTCGGCGCTCAAGGCGACGCACTTCATCGAGCTCTGCAACATGCGCGGCGTGCCGTTGGTCTTCCTGCAGAACATCACCGGCTTCATGGTCGGCAAGCAGTACGAGCGCGGCGGCATCGCGAAGGACGGCGCCAAGATGGTGCACGCGGTCGCGAACTCGGTGGTGCCGAAGTTCACGGTGATCATCGGCGGCTCGTTTGGCGCGGGTAATTACGGCATGTGCGGACGGGCGTACGAGCCTCGCCTGCTGTGGATGTGGCCGAACGCGCGAATCTCGGTGATGGGCGGCGAGCAGGCGGCGGGTGTGCTGACGACGGTGAAGCGCGAGCAGATGTCTCGCGAGGGCCAGACGATCACGAAGGACGAAGAAGCCGCGATCAAGCAGCCCATCATCGAGAAGTACGACAGCGAAGGATCGCCGTATTACTCGACGGCACGGCTGTGGGATGACGGCATTCTGGATCCAGCGCAAACACGGAACGCGCTCGCGCTGGGCCTGTCGGCCGCGTTCAACGCGCCGATCCTGCCGCCTAAATTCGGCGTATTCCGAATGTAACAGGAGAAAAGAGAAAAGGGAGTTTATGGGAGCCTTTTGATCAAAGACCTCTTCAACCTCCCATTACTCCCATTCTCTTGTTAAGGGCAACTCTCCGAAACCATCTTCATCGTCGTGACGGTCAGTCGCGGCATGCCGTTCGTGCTCGGCTTCTCTTCCGGGCGCAGCGTCGGCGCGGTCACAATCTCCTGCACCGTCGGCGGCAGCGGTGCGTTCTGGGCGCTGCCAGTGATCGCGACCTGATGACCGACGTGCTGCGAGAAGTTGAGCGTCCCGCTCGGCGTCAGCAAGTACGTCTGCAGATCCGTCGTGGCGTTCGCAGTCGAGGCCAGCGGCGTCAGCAAGTAGATGCCGGCGAGACCTGGCTGACGGTCCGGCGGCATCCTGGTGGGGTCGCCCGTGGTCGGCTTCCACAAGCGAATGCAGCCGACCGTCTGGACATCCTGAATGAGATTCTTCGCCGCGGCCTGGGCCTGCGGCGAAATCCTCTCGGTGCCCGGCGTCGCAACAACAGGCTGCGCCTGTGCGATGACCGTGACTCCTGAAATTAACAGCGCACTCCCGAGCGCGCTCACGAAACGTCCCATGAAACCCTCCGGGTCGGACATTTGCAGGAATCAATCCAAGAGTTCCAACAGTTCCATGGGTTCTCATGCGCGGTCGATATAATCGTTGTACGTAGATGAGCTATCAGTTTCTTTCCATCGATCGACGCGGCCCTGTTGAACGCGTCACGCTGAACCGTCCCGACGTGCGCAACGCGTTCAACGAGCACGTCATTGCCGAACTCAACGATTGGGCGACGCGGGCGCAGAGTGATGAGGCGCTGAGGGTTGTGGTGTTCGCGGGCGCGGGCAAGGTGTTCAGCGCCGGCGCCGACGCGACATGGATGGCCAAGATGGCCGGCTACTCGCACGACGACAACGTGCGCGACGCTCGAGCGGCCGCGGAGATGTTTCTCGCGATCAACACCGTTCCCGCGATCGTGATCGGGCGCGTGCACGGTGCGGCGCTCGGTGGCGGCTCCGGGCTCGCCGCCGTCTGCGACATCGTGGTGGCCGAGGCGGATGCGATCTTCGGGTTCACCGAGACGAAGCTCGGCATCCTGCCGGCGATGATTTCCCCGTACGTGCTGCAGAAGATCGGCGCCTCGGCGGCGCGCGATCTGTTCCTGACCGGACGCCGCTTCGATGCGAAGAAGGCGAAGGAGATTGGACTCGTGCACGAGGTCGTGGCTTTGGCCGACCTCGACGCCGCCGTTGACCGCTACGTGAGTGAAGCGTTGAGCGCATCGCCGACCGCGGTCGCGCGCTCGAAGAGCCTCATTCAAAGCGTTCTCGGCAAGGCTCCGGCCGACGTGATGGCGATCACCGCGGATGCCATTGCCACACAGCGCGTCTCTCATGAAGGGCAAGAAGGCTTGAAAGCGTTCCTCGAAAAGCGCACGCCCTCGTGGACGATCAAGGGTGCCTAAGGTGCCTGGGGTGCCTGCGGTGCCTGGGGTGCCTGAAATGTCGCAGGTGGCTAACGGAAAATGATTAAGCGTCTGCTCATTGCCAATCGCGGCGAGATCGCCCGCCGCATCATCCGTGCCTGCCGTGAGCTCGACATCGAAACGGTCGCGGTCTACTCCGATGCCGATGCAGGTGCCCCGCATGTCAGCGAGGCGGACTCCGCGGTGCGCATCGGCGCCGCGCCGGCACGCGAGAGCTACTTGAGCATCGACGCGATCATGACCGCGGCACGATCGACACACGCCGACGCCATCCATCCAGGGTACGGGTTTCTGTCGGAGCGCGCTCCGCTCGCCCGCGCGTGCGAAGACGCCGGGTTGATCTTCGTTGGCCCGCCCGCATCTTCACTGGAAAAGATGGGATCAAAGATCGGCGCCCGGGCGCTGATGACGGCCGCCAAGGTCCCAGTGGTGCCAGGGGAAACGCCT
>Ga0310902_10000112_pt1 | contig 18361 bp, 12 predicted proteins | sample C24D3metaG_FD_203748 | JGI IMG/M metagenome (GOLD analysis project Ga0310902, IMG submission 203748) | Lab incubated soil microbial communities from West Virginia University Organic Research Farm, Morgantown, WV, United States - C24D3 | ecosystem: Environmental > Terrestrial > Soil >...
AATCGCAATGTAGCGCTCGACCTCCGCGGTCACGTCGGTCCGGCCCAGGCCCGAATGATCGAGCATGTATTTGATGCCCTGATCGCGGGTCCAGCCCTTTGAATGGATGCCGGTGTCGACGACAAGGCGCATCGCTCGGAGCATCTCGTCATTCAGCGTGCCGAATCTCTGATACGGGTCGTTGAACACGCCCATGTCGTATCCGAGAGTCTCCGCGTAGAGCGCCCAGCCTTCCGCGAAGGCCGTGTTTCCGCCGAAGCGCATGAAAGGCGGAAGCGCCTCATTCTCCTGCGCAAGGCTGATCTGGAAGTGATGCCCCGGAGCGCCCTCGTGCAGGAACAGGGTGTTCACGCCCCAAAGACTCCGCGCCGGAAGATCGTAGGCGTTGAAATAGAAAATGCCCGGACGCGATCCGTCGGCCGTTCCCTGCTCGTACGACCCTCCCGCCTCAAACTTTTCGCGGAAATGTTCGTACGGCCGGATTTGCAGCCGCGTCTTCGGCACGACGGAGAAATACTGCGGGATCTTCGCCTCAACTTCTCGTCCGATCGTATAATAAGCCTGCGTCAGCGCCTCGCGGCTCTTCGGCTGGAACTGCCTGGCGGTCCGCATGTGCTCGAAGAACTGGTGAAGGTTGCCCTTGAAGCCAACTTCCTGCTGCACCTCTTGGAACTGGGCGGTGATCCGCGCCACTTCCTTGAGACCGATCTCGTGGATCTCCTCCGGTGTCATGGGCAGCGTCGTCGTCGACTGGATCAGATAGCGGTAAAGGTGCTCTCCACCCTTCATGTACATGAGGCCGAAGCCATCGCGGGCGGTCGGAAGATAGTCGTTCTTCAGATAATCGCGCAGCCGCGTCAGCGCCGGAAAGATTTCCTGCGAGATCGCCGCGCGATGCGCCTCGGTCAGCCGCTCGCGGTCCGCCTCACCGATGGCGGCTGGGAACTGCTTCACCGGACCGAAATAGGGCGAGTCTTCCGGCTTCATCTTCAGCTGGCCGTCCAGCTGCTCGATCATGTTGCGGACGGTCAGCTTGGTCTCGACGACGCCAGCCGCCTGACCCTCCTTGAAGCGGCCGATCGCGCGGTCGATGTAGATCACGAAGTCCTTGTGGCGCTTCAGGTTGTTCTCATAATCCTGGACCGTGTTGAAAGGCGCCCCGCCCTTCCCGCTGGCAAACGTCGGATAGAAGGTGTGGATGCCGTAGAAATGGTTGAGCGGCCGAACCTTGGTCAGGTTCAGGATGTCCGGCTGGTACCCGCGCAGCGTGTCCTTGGTCGTATATTCGAACACGTCGTAGGCGAGCTGATCTGTGGCTTCGAGCTGGTCGCGCGGGATGACATGAAGCGCCGTGAGATCGCTTTCCGAAGCCGCCTTCTCTGCAGCATAATATTCGTCGGTGATGCCGTCGCCGAGCCGGTCCGCGTAGCGCAGATCACCGCGGAAGATGGCATTCAGCGGATTGCGCTTCAGCGAGGCTTCGTCGCTTGCCTTGAACAGCTCGAACAGCCGGTCGTGCGCGCTCTTTTCAGGAACGGGCGCTGCGACCGGTTCGGGGGCCGGCGCAACGGATGCAGCCTCCGGCGCGGGAGTGGTTGCGCATGCCGCGAGCGCGGCCATGGACGCACCGAGAAAGAGAATACGAAGGCTGTACTTCATCGTCTGACCTTTATCGGGGAGTCGATAGGAAAAGGGCGCTGCGGAATTGCCGCAACGCCCCTTCGTCCAATGTATTGCTGCTGTCTACCAGAAGAAGCCGTAGATCACGTCCGCCACCTGCCCGGTGTAGATGTTCACCAGCAGAGCGTCATCGTGATAGCGGATCCAGCGGTATGGCCCATAGGCGGGCGGCAACCGATATTCCCAGGGATCGTGCAGCCAATAGTTGCTGCGATAGTAGCTCGGCCACAGCCGCCAGCCGATGCCGTAGCGGAAGTAATCCCAACCGAACGGGTCGGAGTAGACGCCGAAGTGGAACCGGCTGCGATGGCGCCGGCGCCAGTCGCGCCAGTCGTAGCGGCCGTCGTGCCGCCAGTCGCTGTTCCACCGCGTCGTCGGCTCGGCGCGCCGGTCGAAGGCCGTGCGCGGGGCCGGAGGTTCCGTCCCGAGCCGCGGCGTCGGGCTGACGCGACGGTCGACGGGCTCGAACACGCCCGGCAGTTCGCGGCGCGGCTGCACCAGCCCGCCCGCCTCGCGCACGTTCGGCGCGGTGCGAAGATTGCGTTCCTCAATGTTCGCACCGACGGTCTCCCCGTCGCGCCGGCGACCGCGCCGCTCGCGCACCGACTCTCCGCCGGCGACGGCGTCATTCCGATCTTCCTGTACGACTATCGGCTCGGGAAGCGTCGGGCGCCGAGGCTTGCGAACGGCTTGATCGACCGGGTCGTCCCCGTCCTGCCGCAAGCTTCGAACCGCTCCGCCTGCTTCCCGGCGCTCGATCGGCTGGACAGGCTCCGCGCGCGGAACGTCCCGGTCCGGCGCCGCCCTCCGCATGACTGCGGCCTCATTGCCGGCCTCGGAACCTCTCGTCTGGACGCTGCGCTGCTCAATCCGTTCGCGCTGCGGGACCGCCGCCGGCGCTTCCCGACGCGGGGCGTCACTGTCGTTTTGCGTACGCTCGGCGCGGTGGCCACGCCGGTTAGGAGGGTCGTCGCGATCCTGAGCCGCGAACGCCGGGCTCGCCGCGCTCGCAAGGAGAATGAGCAGGAGAAACTTACGCATCCGCCATTACCTAGGGACTGAATGTTAGATGAGCGTTGCACCTCTGCAGATGAGCGGAGGCTTAACCGTTTCGCCGGCGAATCCACTGTTGCAAAGCCTGGCGTCCCCGTTCACCCCCTGGGGCATGGCCAGCATTCAAACCGAACTAGGAAAAGTCGGCGTTATCGAAGCCGGAAGCGGCGAGCGGACGCCTCTGGCTTTTCTGCACGGTGTCGGCTCCGACAAGTCCGTATGGGCTCCGCAGCTGGAGCATTTCGGCCGCTCACGCAGGACGGTCGCGTTCGACTATCCCGGCTATGGCGACAGCCGTTTCCGTGACGACGCGACGCGCGACGACTATGCTGCCGCAGTCCTCGCCGCCATGACTGCTCTCGGCATCGAGAAGGCGCACATCTGCGGCCTCTCGCTCGGCGGGGTGGTCGCGATCGCAATGCACGCGGCGGCACCTGAGCGGTGCGCGTCGCTGGTTCTCGCCGACACGTTCGCGGTGCATCCGCAGGGCCGGGCCATCTACGACCGCTCAATCGCGGCGAGCCACGACATGCGCGGCCTCGCCGAGTCCCGCGTCGGCGCATTGCTGGTGTCCGAGGATGCCTCGCTTCGCGGAAACGTCATCGACACGATGGCGGCGATCGAACCTGAGGCCTATCGCCTCGGGGCGCGCGCCGTTTGGCTCGCGGACCAGACGGAGCGCACATCCGCAATCCGCATACCCACTTTGATTCTCGTCGGCGATCAGGACGCGATCACCTCGCCGGCCCTTTCCGAGGAGCTGGCCTCCCTCATTCCGCACGCTCGGCTCGGCGTGATCGACGGCGCGTCGCACTTGGCAAACCTCGACAAGCCCGTGGAATTCAACCGCTCCATCGAGGACTTCCTTTCCGCCGTCGAAGCTTAGGCTTAGGAGGCTTCCGAGACTTCGGGAGAAAGCGGTTGGAAGCTTTTATCGTCGACGCCGTGAGGACCGCCGGCGGCAAGCGCGAAGGAGCGCTGAAGGACTGGCACCCGGCCGACCTCGGCGCCTCCGTCCTCAATGCGCTGGTCGAACGAACCGGCGTGGACAGCGCGGCGATCGAAGACGTGATCGTCGGATGCGTCGGACAGGTCGGCGAGCAGGCGTTCCACATCGGCCGCAACATGGTGATGGCGTCGAAGCTTCCGGACAGCGTTCCAGCCGTGTCGATCGACCGCCAATGCGGAAGTTCGCAGCAGTCGGTCCACTTCGCCGCCCAGGCCGTCATGAGCGGCACGCAGGACCTGGTCATCGCGGCCGGCGTCGAGAGCATGACCCGCGTGCCGATGGGAACGCCGATCATCCTTCCGATGCAGGCCGGGATCGGCATCGGGCCGTGGCCGCAGTCGATCAAGGACCGCTACGGCGTCAACGACTTCACCCAGTTCCGCGGCGCGGAAATGATGGCGAAAAAGTACGGCTTCTCGCGGGAGGAGCTCGATACCTTCGCGCTGGAAAGCCACCGAAAGGCCGCCGCGGCGACGCAGGCGGGAGCGTTCGAAGCCGAGATCGTCCCGCTCCCCATCAACGGCCATGACCACCGAACTGATGAAGGCATTCGCTACGACGCCTCGCTCGAAGGACTTGGCGGTCTGAAGACGCTCGTTCCGGACGGCGTCATCACCGCCGGCAATGCCTCGCAGATCTGCGACGGGGCGTCAGGGGTGCTGATCGCCAATGAGCGCGCCCTGAAAGCGCACAACCTAACTCCGCTCGCGCGCATCGATCATCTGACGGTCACTGCGGGCGATCCCGTCATCATGCTCGACGAGCCGATCCGCGCAACGCGGGTCGCGCTCAAGCGCTCAGGCCGAAGCTTGAGCGACCTCGGCCTGTACGAGGTTAACGAGGCGTTTGCGCCTGTCCCGCTCGGCTGGCTCCAGCAGCTCGATGCGGACCCGTCGCGCCTGAACGTCCACGGCGGCGCGATCGCACTCGGTCACCCGCTCGGTGCGTCCGGGGCGAAGCTGATGGCGACGCTCGTTCACGCGCTGCGCCGTCACGGCGAGCGCTTCGGCCTGCAGACCATGTGCGAAGGCGGCGGCATCGCCAACGTGACCGTCGTGGAGGCGCTGAACTGATATGCCGACCGTCTGGGCCACCACGCGCGGAGGCGAGACACGCCAGGTCGAGGCAAAGACCGGCAGCTCGTTGAAAGACAGCCTCAAGCGCGGCGGCCTGGACGAGATCCTCGGCATTTGCGGCGGCTGCGCGAGCTGCGGCACATGCCACGTCTACGTCGCCGAGGATTGGGTGAGCCGGCTGCCCACGATCCAGCCCGACGAGGAAACCGTCCTCGCCTTTTCGGACTGGCGCGAACCCACGAGCCGCCTGTCCTGCCAAATCAAGGTGACGGATGAGCTGGAAGGCCTGTGCGTGACGGTCGCGCCGGAGGATTAAGCAAGCCAAGTGACCGCTTTCGACCCATTGCGGACATCGGCTCGCTCGATATTCTTAGGTGGTGAAATTATCGGGCAACTATTGGACGGACGGCTACGCGAAGGTGGAGGGACTGCTTCCGCCGGAAATCTGTGCCGCCTTTCTTGAGCGGTTGAGAGCAGATCTCGGTCCGCGGCCGGTGAATCTCAGCGGCGTGGCGCAATTCCCCAACCTGCTCGCACGCCCTGCGCTCGAGGTTTACGGCCTTCAGTACACTCCAATGGCCTTCTTTCTCTGGGGACTGACCCCCGCCGTCTCACAGCTCGTCGGCAAGGATCTGCTACCGACCTACGATTATCTGCGGATCTATCGCGAGGGAGACATTTGCCGGGTCCATTCCGACCGATACTCATGCGAACACAGCCTTTCGCTGACCCTCGGATATAGCGAGGGGCTGAATTGGGATCTGCAGGTCGAACCCGATCGCACGGAGCCTTCCGCAAAGGTGGATGAAAGCTTCCCTGCGCACTTCGCATCCGTCGGAATGAAGCCGGGTGACGGGGTGCTCTACCAGGGCGTGCACCATAGGCACGGACGAACCCAACCGAACCCGAATCGCTGGTCGGCCCACCTGTTCCTTCACTGGGTCGATCGCGAAGGACCCTATCGCGAGCACGCCTTTGACGGCCAGGCGCCCGCCGCGGTCGACTTCGCGTTCGCCTGAATCGGCCTCTGCACAGGTCTTCCGAAGCAATTTTGTGACTTCTAGGTGACAGGCGCGGAACTAACGATCGTCAGCACGCCGGAGGCTCATTGCCAAAGTCGGCAACCCAACACATGAGCCCGCACCTCAGTCATTCCGACTGAATTTTCCATGCACCGGGAACCGCCGTTCGAGCGGGCTAATTGAGGGGTTCATCGCGTTATGAATAAGACGTTGCTGCTGGGCGCAACCGCGCTCCGCACTGTGGCGGCTGGCGGCCTTGCGCTGGCTTTGGCGGGGCCGGCTTACGCGCAAGACGCGCAGGCACCCGCCGATCAGACGGCGCCGGTTGCGCAGACTGAAGAGCAGGCTCCTGCCGTTCAGCCGAGCGAAGTCGAGCTGCAGTCCAACACGACCGCCGATTCGAAGCAGGAAGTGATCGTCACCGGCTCGCGCATCCGCCGGCCGAACCTCGAATCGACCGTTCCGGTCACCTCGATCGGCGGCGAGCAGCTGCTTGAGCAGGGCAAGCTCAACGTCGGCGACGCGCTTAACGATCTGCCGCAGCTTCGCAGCACCTTCTCGCAGCAGAACCCGGGCCTCGGCGTTGGCATCGCCGGCCTCAACCTGCTCGACCTTCGCGGCCTCGGCACCCAGCGCACCCTGGTGCTCGTGAACGGCCGTCGCCACGTCGCAGCGGATATTCTCAACAACGCCGTTTCGCCCGACATCAACACGATCCCGAGCGATCTCATCGAGCGCGTCGACATCGTCACGGGCGGCAACTCGGCCATCTACGGCTCCGACGCAATCGCCGGTGTCGTGAACTTCGTTCTTCGTCGCGACTTCGAAGGGCTTCAGGTCCGCGGACAGGTCAGCGCTCTGGCCAAGGGTCCGAGCAACGGCGACCAGTATGTGTCGGCCATGTACGGCAAGAACTTCGCCGAGGACCGTGCGAACGTCACGGTCCACGCCGAATATTTCAACCAGAGCCGCGTCTTCGGCTCCGACCTTCCCTGGTTGCGTAGCGTCAACGGCCTCGCCATTACCGACGTCGATCCTGGCAGCGCTGCCAACGGCAGCGACGGCATTCCTGATCGTACCTTCCTGCGCGACATCCGCAGCGTGACGATCAACCGTTTCGGCCTGATCCCGATCACGCAGAACTCGTCGTCGACGGTGGCCAACCCGGCTTGCGGCCGCGGCATTAGCGCCACCGCTCCGTCGGCCGGGCTCGCCTACAACTGCACCTATCTGTTCGACCAGACCGGCACCTTGTCGGCGCAGAGCGGAACACGCTTCGGCTCCGGAATCACCGGCGGCATCCTCGGCGGCAACGGCCAGACCGGCCGTGAAGACGACCTGCTGTCGATCCGTCCGGAAATGCAGCGCTACAACGTCAATCTGCTTGCGCACTACACTATCTCGGACGCCTTCGAGCCCTTCGTGGAGCTCAAGTGGAACCGGGTCGATACGCTGGGTTCCAACGCCAGCCCGTCGTTCATCCAGGGCCAGCAGACCCAGTTCGACACGCGTGAGCGCATCCGCCTGGACAACCCGTTCCTGACAACGGAGCAGCGGACGACGATCGCCAACGCGATCATCGCTTCGGGTTGCCGTCCCAGCCTGACCGCGACGTGCAACTCGACACCGGCAACGGGTGTCGCGTCGAACCTGCTCACTGCGGGCGACATCACCAACATCAACAACGGCAGCTTCCGCTTCGTGCTTGCCCGCCAGCTGGACGACATCGGAATCCGTGACGAGGACTTCCAGCGCGATACGTTCCGTATCGTCGGCGGTGCCCGCGGCACGTTCAACGATGATTGGTCGTACGAAATCTCCCTGAACTACGGCCAGTTCAAGGAAGACACGACGACCGCGGGCTATGTCGATCGTCAGCGCTTCATGCTGTCGCTCGATGCGGGCCGCAACCCGCTCACGGGCCAGATCCAGTGCCGTTCGCAGTTCGACCCGGCCTCGGCGAATCCCTTCCCGAACACTCCGGAGAATGCGGCTCGCCTCGCCGCCGACATTGCGGCGTGCGTGCCTTACAATCCGTTCGGCGGAACCGACAACAACGCTGCGGCTGACTATTTCAGCTATAGCGCACGTCACAAGGCGTCGCTTCGGCAGTTCGACTTCCTGGCCTTCATGTCGGGCGACTCGAGCGAGTTCCTGAACCTTCCGGGCGGTCCGATCCGCTTCGCTCTCGGTGGTGAATATCGCCGTGAGAAGGCCGACTATATCAACGATCCCTTCGTCGAAAGCGGCGCCACCAACGCCGTCGTAATCGGCCGTTTCGACCCGGACGCCTTCGAAGTGGCTGAAGCGTTCGGCGAAGTGCAGTTGCCGATCCTAAAGGACACGCCGTTCTTCGAGGAACTGACGGCCAGCGGTGCTGCCCGCATCTCGGACTACGACAGCGCCGTCGGAACGGTCTGGACCTACAACGCAGGCCTCGACTGGTCGCCGATCCGCGACATCCGGTTCCGCGGCAATTACAGCCGCGCGCTCCGCGCTCCGAACCTTTCGGAGACGGGCTTCCCCCCGGTAGCGAACTTCGCTCCGGGCTTCGCCGATCCGTGCAACTCGCAGAACATCGGCAACAATCCGAACCGCAACACCAACTGCCAGACGGACCTCGGTTCGCTGCTCGCCGGTCTGCCGACGGGGACCTACTCGCTGCCGATCATCAGCGGCAGCAGTTCGGACCTGGATGCCGAGAAGTCGGACTCCTGGACGGTCGGCTTCGTGGCGCAGCCGCGTTTCGTTCCGGGCCTCTCGCTCAGCGTCGACTATTACAAGATCAAGGTGAAGAACGTGATCGTGTCGCTGACGGCGCAGGCGATCGTTAATGCCTGTTACGATCAGCCCGATCTGAACAACATGTTCTGCGGAATGTTCGAGCGTTATCGGGGCAGCACGCCCACGCCATCGAGTTCTCCGGGCGGCGTGACCCAGCCTGGCCAGGTCCTGGCCAACTCCCTGCTTTCGTCGCCGATCAACTTCGCGGCTCGCGTCCGTCGCGGCATCGACTTGAACCTCGCCTATCGTCGTGCCCTGGGCGGCGATGTCCGGCTCGATACGAGCCTGATCTACACCCACAACCTTGAGACGAGTAATTTCGAAAATCCGGCTTTGCCGAAATTCGAAAACCGGATTCTGGGTGAGCTGGGCGATCCGAAGGACGAGTTCCAGTGGTACGTCGACCTGACCAAGGGCATCGCGACGGTCGGGTACAAGATGCACTACATCGGCCCGATGTGGACGGGCGCGTTCGAGGACTTCAACGAGCTGGATTCGGCCTGCTCGACGTCCGGCTGCCCGCCGTTCAACTCCGACTATGCGGACATCCGCAAGTATCCGGAGACGTTCTACCACGACATCCGTGCCGAGGTGGACCTGAAGAACGTTGGTCTCGCCAAGGGGCTCAACGTCTACGGCGGCGTGAACAATCTGTTCAACACGCACGCCCCGCTCGGCCTGGCCGGCACGGGCACCGGCGGCACGACCGATCGCGGCACGGGTAACGCCGCGATCTACGACGCCCTCGGACGCGTGTTCTACATCGGCGCCAAGGCCAAGTTCTAAGGTCTTGCCGATTTGAAAACTGGGGTCGGGGCGTTCGCGCCCCGACCTTTTTTTGTGGCTGACCGGGAAGCGGTCTGCCAACGAGCAGCTGCCGATGACCGACGTCCATCACGCTCGATCCTTGTTGGAAGCAGGCCGCATTCAGGACGGTCTCAACCTGCTTACGCAAGGCGCGAAGCAGGACGATCCCGACGCGCTGAATGCGCTCGCACACCTGGCGCTTTCCGGTGATTTCGTGCGGCGCGATCTCCCGCTTTCCCGGGATCTTTTTCGTCGGGCGGCCAGCGCCGGCAGTGTTGCAGGCGCGGCCGCCTTTCGCGCTTTCGTCGCGAACGGCACAGGAGGTCCTTGCGACTGGCCGGCGGCGGTCCGGCTCCTCGCTCAGGACTCATCCGGCGACCCCTCCGCCGAACGTGAACTCAGGCTCACCGAGTCGATGAAATTGTCCGAGAGCGGCGAACCTCTCGGCACCTTCACATCGGAGCACATATCGAACTCCCCTGATGCAATCCTTTTCCCTTCGCTCTTCAGCGATGCCGAATGCGATTTTCTGATCGAGGTGGCGCATCCGCTTCTCCAGCCGTCGACAGTCGTCGACCCGGTCACGGGCAAGTTGACCGCGAACCCGGTTCGCACCTCGGACGCCGCCGCCTTCTCGCTTGCCGCGGAAAGCCCCGCCATTCACGCATTGTGCGTGAGGCTGGCGAAGGCAAGCGGGACGAACGTCAGGCAAGGGGAGCCGTTACAGGTTCTCCGCTATCTCCCCGGGCAGGAATACCGGCCTCATTTCGACGCGCTGGGCCAGGCTGAGAACCAGCGGATACTCACCTTCCTCGTCTATCTGAACGACGGTTATGACGGCGGCGGCACACGCTTCATGAAGAGCGCCCTCACCGTGAATGGCCGCAGGGGCGATGCCCTGCTGTTCCGCAACGCAGACGACAGCGGTCGGCCCGATCCCAATTCTCAGCACGCCGGAGAGCCGCTGAAGGCGGGCGAGAAATTCATTGCCAGCCGCTGGATTCGGCAACGGGCTCTGGAAATCGGTTAGGGTATTGCGTCGGGAACGCCCGCTTTCCACTCAGAGAGGACATTCCTCTGTCCTACCAGCATGCTGCTGTGCCATGCTGCTGCGATGCGGCTTCACGTAATTACAGGGGCGGCGCTGCGGCCGAGCGAAGGTGACTCGAGACCGTCAATCGACTTCGCCATCTTTGACAGCCTCGTCACCAAGGCGCTCATTACCGTGAACATTGTGAACATTCGGAGTTGATGCGGTGAAGATCGCCTGCGTCGGCGCCGGTCCGGCCGGCCTCTATTTCGCAATCTCCATGAAGCTGCGCGACCCGTCGCACGACATTACCGTATTCGAGCGGAACGCGCCCGGAGTCACCTTCGGCTGGGGTGTCGTCTTCTCCGACCTGACGGTCGAAAACATCACAGCCAATGACCCCGTATCCGCAAGGACCATCACGGAAGAATTCGCTCACTGGGACGACATCGACGTCCACTTCGGCGGGGAATGCATCACCTCGTCCGGGCATGGGTTCATCGGCATCGGCCGCAAGCGCCTGCTCGAAATTCTCCAGGGCCGCGCCCGCGAGCTCGGCGTGAAGATCGAATTCAATGCCGAATGCGATCCTGCCGATCCGAAGTGGCGCGAATACGATCTCGTCATTGCGTCGGACGGCATCAACTCGCGCTTTCGCGACGCCTACGCCGACGCATTCGGCGTCGACGTCGACGTGCGCGCGAACAAGTTCGTCTGGCTCGGCACGTCGAAGGTCTTCGACGCCTTCACCTTCGCATTCGAGAAGACCGAGCACGGATGGATCTGGGCACACGCTTATCGCTTCGCCCCCGACTGCTCGACCTTCATCGTCGAATGCTCGGAAGACACGTGGCGTGGCTTCGGCTTCGACAGGATGGAACAGGCCGAGGCGATCGCGGCTTGCGAGAAGCTGTTCGCAAAATATCTCGACGGCCACAGCCTGATGTCGAACGCGGCGCATTTGCGCGGTTCCGCGGCCTGGCTGAACTTCCGCCGGATCAAGTGCGAACGCTGGAATGCCGGCAATGTCATTCTCTTGGGCGACGCCGCTCACACCGCGCATTTCTCGGTCGGCTCCGGTACGAAGCTAGCGCTCGAAGATGCGATCAAGCTTGCAGACGTGCTCAACCGGCCCGGCCTCAGCCTCGAAGGCGCGCTGGACGAATATGTCGCAGAGCGGAACCTCGAGGTGCTCAAGTTGCAGAATAGCGCGCGCAACTCGACCGAATGGTTCGAAACGCTCGAACGCTACACGCATTTCGAGCCGCTGCAGTTCGCTTACTCCCTGCTGACGCGCAGCCAGCGGATCAGCCACGAGAACCTTCGCATGCGTGACCGCGAATGGCTGGAGGGTGTCGAGCGCTGGTTCTGGAAGCGCGCGACGGACGGCCGCTCGAACAAGACCGCGCCGCCGATGTTCGCGCCCTTCCGCTTGCGCGAAATGACGGTCGAGAACCGCGTCACGGTCTCGCCGATGGCGATGTATTCCGCGGTCGACGGGACGCCCAACGATTTCCACTTCGTGCATTACGGCGAGCGGGCGATGGGCGGCGCGGGCCTTCTGTTCACCGAGATGACCTGCGTATCGCCTGAGGGGCGGATCAGCCCGGGCTGCACGGGAATGTGGAGCGACGGTCATGTCGCCGCGTGGAAGCGGATCGTCGATTTCGTCCACGCGAACTCGAAGGCGAAGATCTGCCTCCAGCTCGGCCATTCCGGGGCGAAGGGGTCGACCCGGGTCGGCTGGGAAGAGGACAATGCGCCGCTGCCCGACGGCAACTGGCCGGTGATGGCGGCAAGCGACGTAGCCTGGTCTCCAGTCAATCAGGTACCGGCGCCGATGACCCGCGCGGACATGGACGCAGTGCGCGACCAGTTCGTCACCGCGGTGCGAATGGGTCTCGAATGCGGCTTCGACATGATCGAGCTTCACGCGGCGCACGGATACCTCCTGTCAGGTTTCCTCACGCCGCTGCAGAACCGGCGCACCGATGAATATGGCGGGTCGCTCGAGAACCGCCTGCGCTATCCGCTGGAAGTATTCGCGGCGATGCGCGCCGCCTGGCCGTCGGACCGGCCGATGTCGGTGCGCATCTCCGCGACCGATTGGGCCGGCGAGCAAGGCGTCACTCCGGACGAGGCGGTCGAGATCGGTGAAGCTTTCGCCAACGAAGGGGCGGACCTGATCGACGTATCGGCGGGGCAAACCTGGACCGGAGCGAAGCCGGTCTATGGCCGGATGTTCCAGACGCCGTTCAGCGACAAGCTCCGGAACGAAGCCAGGCTCGCGACCATGGCCGTCGGAAACATCTACGAGCCCGACCATGCCAATTCGATCCTTGCCGCAGGCCGGGCCGATCTGGTCGCATTAGCCCGCCCCCATTTGGTCGACCCGTTCTGGACGCTGCGCGCCGCGGCCCAGCTCGACTATCGCGACGTCCACGTACCGCCGCAGTATCTCAACGGAATGTCCCAGCTTGCGCGCAATCTGAAGCGCGAGGCCGAAGCGGCGGCGGCGCTCCGAGTCTGAATTCCCGTCGTGATCGTTTCGTTTGAAAACGCATCGGCTTTGGCCGCGTCCACCAGGGCAGGTCCGGCGAAAACGTTCCGATTCGAGACAGTTAGACGGCCCAGGCGATTGACTCATGTCTCTAATTGAACAAGGATTTAACGACAGCAATTTAATGTAGTACAAACTGTTGCATCCCACCCGGCGGGCGGCGGGCGGCGGGCGGCCAGTCTGGGGGCAGAATGACCAGTCACGACAAACGACTGCGATTCCAAACAGGGCCACGATCGGTCGCCATCATCGGCGGCGGACCGGCCGGACTCACTGCGGCGTACTGTCTGCAAAAGCGTGGCGGAAACCACCCGATCGTCCTCGAAGAATCCTCCCAGGTCGGCGGCATTGCGCGGACCGAAGTCTATAAAGGCTACCGCTTCGATATCGGCGGCCACCGCTTCTTCACGAAGGTAGAGCCGGTCGAGAAGCTGTGGAAGGAAGTTCTTCCGAACGATTTCCTGCGCCGGCCGCGGATGAGCCGCATCTACTATCGCGGCAAGTATTTCTCCTACCCGTTGAAGGTGTTCAACGCCCTCAACAACATGGGCATCTACGAATCCGCAAGGATCATGCTCAGCTACCTCAAGTGGAAGGTTCGCCCGCACACGGAGGAGGAAACCTTCGAGCAGTGGGTGACCAACCGATTCGGCGGCCGCCTCTTCTGGCATTTCTTCAAAGCCTATACGGAGAAGGTCTGGGGGATCCCGTGCAAGTCGATCCGGGCGGATTGGGCCGCACAGCGGATTCAAAATCTGTCGCTGCGCAAGGCGGTCTGGAATGCCGTCAGCGGCTCCAACAACACGAGCAGCCTGATCGACGCCTTCGATTATCCGCGGCTCGGGCCCGGCATGATGTGGGAGGCCTTCCGCGACAAGATCGAGGCCAAGGGCGGCGAAGTCAGGATGAACTCGCGCGCTGCGCGCATCATCCGGACCGACGATCGCGTGCTAGCCCTGGAGGTCGCTCGGGACGAAAAGGACGGCGGCCCGTACAAGCTGGAAGCAGACGAGTTCATCTCTTCCATGCCCATCTCGGAGCTGGTCCTGGGGATGGATCCCCCCGCTCCGCCGGAAGTCCAGGAAGCCGCCCGCAAGCTGCGCTACCGTGACTTCCTCATCGTCACGCTCATCCTGGAAGGGAGCGACCTGTTCCCGGACAATTGGATCTACGTCCACAGTCCGGAGGTGAACGTCGGCCGCATCCAGAATTTCCGCTCCTGGTCGGAAGAGATGGTTCCCGACCCGAACCGCTCCAGCATCGGCATGGAATATTTCTGCCAGGCCTGCGACGAGATGTGGAACACCGACGACCAGACGCTGATCAAGCGCGCGGCCTTGGAGCTCGAGCATCTCGGGCTCGCGAAGGCCAGCGCAGTTGTCGACGGAACCGTCATTCGCCAGCCGAAGGCCTACCCCGTGTACGACGGGGATTATCAGGACGCGCTTGCCGTCATCCGCGACTGGCTCGGCACGATCAACAATCTGCAAGTCGTTGGACGCAACGGCATGCATCGCTACAACAATCAGGATCACTCGATGCTGACAGCGATGCTGGCTGTGGAGAACATCTACGGAGCGAACAAGGACCTGTGGAGCGTCAACGTCGAGCGCTCCTATCACGAGGAGTTCGAAGTCGCGGCGGACAAGAAGGATGCTATCCAGATTGCCGAGCTGGAGGACGTTCACGCAGCTCAGATGATTGCGTCGGAAGACATTGAACAGATTGCCCAAGGGGCCGGATTGGCTCCTTCGACCGGCAGCGAGCAGGCCGCCCGCACCATCGCGGCGTAAATTCCATGACCGACCCGTCAGTTTCGGTCATCGTTCCGGCCCATAACGCCGAAGCGACGCTACCCGATTGCCTTCGAGCGCTGCGCAGCATGAGCGTCGAGCCGGCCGAAGTGCTGGTCTACGTCGACGGCTCGACGGATCGGACCGAGCAGATCGCCCGCGAGGCGGGAGCCAAGGTCCTCAAGAACTCCGGTAGTCCCAGCGGGCCCGCTCTAGCGCGGAATGCCGCCGCCGAGGTCGCGAGTTCGGACCTGCTCTGGTTCGTCGATGCCGATGTGGTCGTCTCGCCGGATTGCCTGCGGCGGCTCATCGACGACATGCAGGCGAATTCCGCGGTGGCGGCATTCGGATCCTACGACGACAAGCCGGCATCTCTTCGCGCGACCAGCCTCTACGCAAATCTCAGACACCATTACGTGCACCAGCGCGGCAATCCCGACGCGACGACCTTCTGGTCCGGCATCGGGCTGATGCGCCGCGACGTCTTTCTTCAGTTCGGTGGGTTCGACTGGAAGCGCTTCCCATATCCCAGCATTGAAGACGTCGAGCTTGGAATGCGCGTCGTGGCGGCGGGCCACCGCATCCGGCTCGTCCCGTCGGCGCTCGGCAAGCATTGCAAGGACTGGAGCCTTTGGCGCGTGTGGCACACTGACGTGCTCCGCCGGGCCCGCCCATGGTCTATCCTCCTGAGCGAGCGGCCTGGCGCGACGAAGGACCTCAACCTTGCAAAGGAGGAGCGGGCGAAGGCTTTCCTTGCCCTTATGGTTCCAACACTGCTCGCAGGCGGCCTAGTCAGCCCTGTCTTCCTGCTCCTCGCGGCGGTGACCGCGCTTCTTTACGGCTATGTGAACCGGGGTTTCTTCTCGTTCCTGGTCCGTCGCTTGCCGGTGGCGCCCTTCGCGGTCGCGGTTATGATGCACTGGTGCTACCACTGCTATTCGGCCCTCACCTACGCCTGGACGATGATGCAACTCCGCCTGGGGCGCGTGACGGCCACGGCTCTTGGGGCAAGCCTCGGGGCCGCTCTGCCGCACGGAACCTCGGCCCCCAATTCATAAGCAGATGACGCAAGCGGTTCTCGGCGTCATCGGCGGCTCGGGATTGTACGATCTTCCCGGCCTGGAGGATGTGCGCGAGGAGCGGATCGAGAGCCCTTGGGGCAAGCCTTCGGACGTGCTTCGCCGCGGCCGGATCGGAAGCACCGATCTCGTCTTCCTCGCGCGGCATGGCCGCGGTCACCGGCTTTCCCCGTCGGGCATCAATTATCGGGCCAATATCGACGTGCTGAAGCGGGCGGGCGTGACCGACCTCATATCCGTTGCAGCGTGCGGCTCGTACAAGGAGGAGCTCAATCCGGGGATGTTCGTGCTGGTCGACCAGTTCGTCGACCGCACGCACGGACGCCAAGGCTCTTTTTTCGAGAATGGCTGCGTTGCCCATCTGTCGATGGCCCATCCGGTCGGTCCCCGTCTGCAGGAGCGCATCGCCGACGCCGCGACGGCAGAGGACATCGCGTTCACTCGCGGCGGCACCTACGTCTGCATGGAAGGGCCACAGTTCAGCACGCTCGCCGAATCCCTCACCTACCGACAGCTCGGCTACGATGTGGTCGGCATGACCGCCATGCCGGAGGCGAAGCTCGCCCGCGAGGCGGAGATTACTTACGCCACCATCGCCATGGTGACGGATTATGACTGCTGGCATCCCGATCACGATGCGGTCGAGGTTGCCGACATCGTCAAGGTCCTGATGGACAATGCCGACAAGGTCGCGCGGCTGGTGGGCCGCGTCGCCCGCGACTTCCCGAAAGAGCGCGAGGCCTGCCCCGTCGGTTCAGAGCGCGCCCTCGACAATGCCTTGATCACGCAACCGGGGGCGCGCGACCCGGCCCTGATGAAGAAGCTCGATGCAGTGGCGGGACGCGTATTGAAAGGGGTACAATGAGTCGATGGACAAGCCCCTCATCACCGATTTGCGAAGCGTAATCCGCTCGATCCCGGACTATCCGAAGCCGGGCATCATGTTCCGCGACATCACGACATTGCTCGGGGACCAGCGCGCCTTCTGCCGGGCCGTGGACGACCTCGTCAGTCCCTACTCCGATGACACGCCCGACAAGGTCGCGGGGATCGAGGCGCGCGGTTTCATCCTCGGCGGCGCGGTCGCGCATCAGCTCTGCGCAGGCTTCGTGCCCATTCGCAAGAAGGGCAAGCTTCCGCACACGACCGTAAGCCTCGCTTACTCGCTCGAATACGGGATCGACGAGATGGAGATTCACACGGACGCAATCGGCCAGGGCGAGCGCGTGCTGCTCGTCGACGATCTCATCGCGACGGGCGGAACTGCGGTCGCCGCCGTGCAGCTGCTGCGTCAGGTGGGCGCCGACGTGATCGGTGCCTGCTTCGTCATCGACCTCCCGGACCTCGAAGGTTCGGCCAAGCTGCGCGAACTTGGCGTGGACGTGCGCACGCTGGTCAGCTTCGAAGGGCATTGAAGGCCATGCGTGTCGGCGGCCATCACTATCGCACGATCTGGTCCGAAGACGGGGCCGTGGCTGTCATCGACCAGACGCAACTGCCGTTCGAGCTCGTGACCAAGCATCTTCGAACGATGAGGGACGCGGCAGAGGCGATCAGCACAATGATCGTGCGCGGCGCTCCGCTCATCGGGGCGACTGCCGCATACGGCGTGGCGCTCGCCATGGCTGCCGATCCGTCCGACCGGGGCCTCGATGAAGCCGTCCGAGTGCTCGGTGCGACGCGGCCAACCGCGGTCAATCTGCATTGGGCGCTCGAGCGAATGGAGAGCCGCCTTCGTGGCCGCACGCCGGGCGAGCGGGCCGCTTTTGCATTCGCTGAGGCCGGGCGAATTGCCGAGGAGGATGTCGAATGCTCTCGTGCAATCGGCGAGCATGGGTCCGCCATCATCCGCGAGATCGCGGAGCGCAAAACGGGCCCGGTCAATATCCTCACGCACTGCAATGCGGGATGGCTCGCGACGATCGACTGGGGCACGGCGCTCGCGCCGATCTACGTCGCGCATGAAGCGGGCATTCCGCTGCACGTCTGGGTCGACGAGACGCGGCCCCGCAACCAGGGCGCCGCGCTCACGGCTTTCGAGCTGGCCGGACATGGAGTCCCGCACACGGTGATTGCGGACAATGCGGGCGGCCACCTGATGCAGAAGGGCAAAGTGGACCTGTGCATCGTCGGATCCGACCGGACGACCGCAGCCGGCGACGTCGGCAACAAGATCGGCACCTATCTCAAGGCGTTGGCGGCGAAAGACAACGGCATCCCCTTCTACGCGGCGCTGCCGTTCTCGACCATCGACTGGTCGCTTACGGACGGGGTTGCCGAGATACCGATCGAAGAGCGATCCGCCCGCGAGCTGACGCATATGCGCGGCCGGACCGAAGCCGGCGGGTTCGAGACGGTGGAGATCGTCGCGCCCGGCAGCCCCGCCGCCAACCCGGCCTTCGACGTCACTCCGGCGCGCCTCGTGACCGGAATCATTACCGAACGCGGTGTCGCAGAGGCGAGCCGCG
>Ga0310902_10000113_pt1 | contig 18275 bp, 13 predicted proteins | sample C24D3metaG_FD_203748 | JGI IMG/M metagenome (GOLD analysis project Ga0310902, IMG submission 203748) | Lab incubated soil microbial communities from West Virginia University Organic Research Farm, Morgantown, WV, United States - C24D3 | ecosystem: Environmental > Terrestrial > Soil >...
CTGATCGCTTCGCTACTTGTAGCTCTCGATTCGGACGCACGGCGCCTCGGCGGGCTCATAAACTTGTCGAGGCGTTGGTGTTTTTAGTGTATACTGCGCCTCGCGTCTGAGAGAGTCGGAAACGTCTCGCGCTCACACAACGGACAAGGCTTAGGCCCAACGTCCTTACGCTCATAACGTAAGAAGACAAATCTCGGGATGGGTGGCGCGTGGTTGACCAGTGAGCCTCAGTCGCAAATCGGGGTGTAGCGCAGATGGCCGCGCGCTTGCCTTGGGAGCAAGAGGACGCAAGTTCGAGTCTTGCCACCCCGACCAATTCCTTTGACCCGCGCAACATTGTGAGCAATTAGCTCCCATTCCATTTGCTTTGTATGCGAATCGACGCATGAATAAGGGCGCGGGTCATTTTCGCTCGGGCCGAATGCTGCTGCGACTACACTTGGGGTTGTGTCTCGGCAAACCTTGTCGGCTCTTTTCTATACCTCAAACACGATAGCGGGATTAACAGGGTTGTAGGCTTCGTCGCAGATCGAGGCGTTTATAAACCTTGTGCCATTTATCCGCCATTGGCCGTAGCCGCCGTGAATGTGCCCAAATACGTGAAAGCGCGGCCTTACCCGCCCGACGGCCTTTATTAACTCCTCGCAGCCTAAATGCGGCTGGCCTAGTTTTACGTAATCAAGAATACCCCAAGGCGGGCCGTGGGTAATAAGCACGTCGCAGGATGGAATACGATCCCAGTAGTGCTTGATCGGTTCGCCGCGATCTACGTTAAAGGCCCAGTTGCAGAAAGACGGTTGCCAAGGCGCGCCGTAGAATGTCACACCTTGAATTTTGATGGCTGAATCTTGCAGGTAATATGCAGAGGGAACGTTTTCAATGAAGGCTCGGGCTTGTTTAGGCGACTTCTCAAATAGCCAGTCGTGATTACCTGCTACAACGATCTTGTGACGATGTGGTTGCTTGTGCAGCCACGCGCAGAAACGAGAAACCTCCGCGACTGCTCCCTCAATTGTGAAATCTCCGGCGTGAATGAGAACGTCGCCATCGGGTATAGAGATCCGGTCCTCGAAAGTATGCGTGTCGCTTATTACAACTACTCGCATTAGATGACATTCACCTTAACAACCGCCACCCCACACCCAGACGAGAACGTAATCGTGCGACTTTGTTTCTTAGCACGAACACTGAACTGTTTCACCGTACTCGTCGGCCCTGCGTTCCAGCTCAGCGGCGACACGGTAACTTGACCATCGCTCCCGAGAACATTGACGACAGTTGGGCTGTTTAGATTCTGCAAGGTCACTGAAATCACTCCAGTCCCATTGCGCGGGACTGAGACTGATACTGGTGCGGAGATCGAGCATGGAGTCGGCAGCGGCGGCACTGCAACATTCTTTACCGTCACCTGCACTCGCGCTGAATCTCCCGCCTGTCCAGTTGTATTCCAAGCTCGCACCCAAAACGAATGGCTACCTTCAGTTAACTTGATCGTGTCCACCTTGAACTCGTAAGGCGCAGCAGTTACGTGGCCTGAAGTAACATCATCCACCATGAGATAAACGTCTCCAACTTCAGCGTTTGTAACTGTGGCGGTTACAATGATTGTTCCTGAGACTGTAGTTCCATTGGCAGGCGAAGTTACAGTCACAATTGGAATGGTACTCACTGGAGGCTCAGTTGGCGTAGTTGGCGGTACGCTCACAACGTTTCCAGATTGCGCAGCGAGCAGTGCATCCATATCACAGCCGGGGTCGGTACCGTCAGTCGCTTTCCCTTTGTAGGGCGAATCCGCAGTGAGCTTGTAATCGGTTCCTAATTTTACCTCTGCCATTGTCGCTGGGAAGAAGTTGCCAGTTGGATACCTTGCCGCATCCGCTCCTGCGATCACGCTCCCGACCGCTTGCCATCCAATTGCGTATTTTTCAAACGCCGCAGTCCCTTCTCCAGCGTCACTTCTGATGCCGTACTCAGCTTTCCATCCAAGGTTGTTGTTGAACTTGAGATCCTTTGTAGGCTGGCCGTAGAGTTCAAATACCTGACCACGGTTAACGATCCATGTGACGTGCTCGATCTGAATATCCTCGCCGTTGACTGGACCTTGGAATGCCAGCCGCTCGACGATGAACAGGCAATGACGGAAGTAGTTGCGCTTGCCAATCGCGCTGATCTTCGGCAGGTTCTCGATCATCAGCAGATTCAGCCCCGCTTCCGAGATCACCGTGTTGTACTGGAATAGCAGATCCTCCGTCACCGACCACGGCGCAGTCGCATCCTGATTGTTGCACTTGATGACGATCCCTGATCCTGCCTGTGAGTCGGTCCAGTTATTCTCAAAGATGTTTCCTTCAACTATTGCCCGGCGTAGATTCTTTGTCTCAAAAAGATTCTTGATGGACCAGTCTCTTCCCGCGTAGGTCGGATGGCCCACTTTCCACGTCAACGGTTTGAAACAGTGCGAACGGCGGATCTCGATATCGGAAGGAATCAATCCCGCGATCTTAGGATCTGCCCCGCCGAACATGATGTTTTCCCCGGCTGCTTCAAAATAGCCGTTGAGAATCCTGTACGGCCCCGGCCCCGCCCAGCCGCAGATTGCCTGACTATCCACGTCAGCACTGTGAATGTCGGAGATGTAGCAGTTGAGGATGTCGGTCTTGGCTGAGTTGAGCGCAATTCCTCGCACACTGGGGCGACTTGCGTGACCGTGAATGTAGCAACGGTCAAGTGTGAGCGAGTGCGGGATGTCTTCCAGAACAGTCTGATCTCCGTCGCCGAGCGCAATTAACGTGTGAATACCAGTGAGCGGATCATGTGTCGTCTCCAGTCCAAGGAGATTACATTCTCTGGCTCTCGCTGTCGTCTTAATCGCCCGATCCCCAGGAGGTGCAATCAGCTTCGGCATCTTTCCTGAGTCGTCAGGAGAGACTCGTTTGTCCGGTGCGATCTCCGCGAGACGCGAACTCTGCAACGTTAACGGCTTGTCCGGCGGGAGGACGATTGGGCCGGGGAAAGTCGCACCTGCTTCGATTGAGATAATTGAGCCGGACTGAGCAGTATCGATGGCAAGTTGCAGGTTCTGACCAGCGCTTACATTGATTTGGGCCATAGGGGAATTCCTTTCGCTTTTACACTGACGGACTTGGACTAGCGGAGCTACTATGAGAGGGCGAGACGCTGGCAGACGTACTCGTACTCATACTAGCAGAGGGAGAGGCTGATGACGAAGGGGAAAGTGATCTGCTCGCACTAGCTGAAGGAGAGGTGGAGGTTGAGATCGACGCTGACGGAGAGGGGCTAATTGACGGGGAGCCCAGCTCGACATCCAGTGGCGCATCTATCACCGCAAACGCCACTCGCACCACGTTGTCAGTCTGCCACGCGATCTCCAAATCATCACTACTCAGCATCACTCGGCGCAGGAATGAGAGATAGCGCAACCCTACCAGTGTCGGCACAGCAGAAGTGAGCGTCAGTACATCATCCCCACCACTCGGCGCAGCAGATTCGACTCGTCGCGTTACTGTCGTGTTGTTAAAGTAGACAAATGCTAAGTCCAGTCTCGTATCCGCACTCGCGTACAGATTCGTATACTCGTGTCCTCTCACTGTGAGATCGTCTCCACTGCGACTGAGTGCCGTGAGATCGTTGCGGAATGTCGGCATCCAGAAGGGATTCGACTGGCCCGCGCGTTCGTAGATCCAGCCGAGATACTTCGCGATTGTCTCCCTACCTTGCAAATTCATGCTGTACGGCTGCGTCATCTCAGCACCCCAGCGATATTGCTTGGCTGAGACGATTCCTGTACCGTCATCCAACTCGGTTCGATCTGAGACGAAGTTGATCTGCGGCAACTCACTGTAATCATGTCCCTGCCACTCACTGAGATCGAAGCACTCACGCGAGAAGTGGAATAGAGTGGGAGTGAATGGAGTGATTCGTCGCGGGTTGAGGGGCTCGTCTTCAGGGAGATATTCGTAGATCGTGGAAGTGTCTGCGTAAATGTCCGTTTGGAGTTCTAGCTCCTGCTCAACTGGAAGTCTCGCGACTCGTGCAGGCTTGACCCAGACATTGCTGTAGTTCTGACTGAGGGGTTCATCCCACTCGATCCCGTCGTCGGTGACATCTGTCAACGTGGCGAATTCGTAAGTGTCGTCGTCTTGGTAGAACAACACTCGATGACCAATCTCGAAGTCGCGGAGAGTGGTGTCGAACGTAGCTGTCGTTGCACCTGAGCTGAGAGACGCGAGTCGCACCTTGTCCGGCTCAAACTGGACCAGCGCAGTTCGTCCACCAAGTGACCTCGCCTCGAACTGCTGTCGCAACCTCTCACTGTAGAGGAGATGCTGGTACTCAACCTGTCTCCGTGGGGCTGAGCGCTGACGACGGAGTGAAGTCGTGCCATCAGTCGGCTTGAACACTGAAGTACGCCAGCGGAATCTCTCCACCACCGGCTTGTCCCAGTTGTGTCTGAATGAGTACGCGACTGGATCAGGTTCATCTGTCCCGTTGAGAATGGCCGTCGTGCGAATGTTCGACTCGCCGCGCATGAGAAGTTCGTTCAGTGCGGCTTCATAATGGATGAGAATTCGACTAGCACTCAGCGCGTAGTTGTAGTAGGCGACTTCATCGTGACGAGCATTGGTAGCTGCGCCTGCGTTGGGGTGGATTCTGAACGGAGAGGAATTGAACAGCGTCGGCAATCCACTCGTGATCGTGACGAAGTTGCGCAACGTGCCGTTGATGTAGAGTGCGAGAGCGTCGCCTGATCTGACTACGACAACATGAAACGACTCCCCTAGACGATCCACCACTTGAAACGATGGATCGTGAACCTCCCAGAGAGTTGCAGCGTTGTCGAATGCAAATCCTGCAATCTTGAACCCGCCACTGAATCTCAACGAAGTCCCACCCGTGCCCTGCTTCTGGGCCATTGCGAAGGTTCCAGCCAGTCCCGGCTCATTCATCGGCCTGAGCCATTCTTCCACGGTGAAATCCTTCGGCAACGGCGTCATTAGCACATCGCTGGGCCGACTGATGATCGAACTCCCGAAGAAAGCCGGATTCCACAGATCGTCATTCGTGTAGCCCCAGAACTCGCGCGAGGAAGAATCGGTTTCAATCGGAGACGCATGACCCCATGCCGGAGCACCGCCAGTGATGGTGAGAGTTGCGTCCAGTGAGTTGCCGCTGATGTCAGGCACAGTCTCGCCGTCCACGCCGAACCCGAGTTGATCGAGGCGATAGTAGACGATGGGCAGGTCTGCTAAAACAGTTTCTTCGTAAGTTGCCATTCGTGGTAAAGTATCACCATGTCATTATGTAGATGCGGGTGCGGTCAAGAAACACGGATTGCGCCAAAGACGGTAAGCCGAATCGGCCAAGTTAAAGGGCAGCCCTTGTCGTTTATACACGGGCACAACGGACGGAAAACTACGCCTGAATATACTATCAACGACAATGGGTGCTGGGTTTGGCAGCGAAGGATTGCCGACAGTGGCTATGGCTATAGCAGTCAAGCGCGACGCCCAGTCTTGGCCCACCGTCTTTATTATCAACGATACGTTGGCCCAATCCCTGAGGGTCTTGAAATAGATCATCAATGCCACAATAAAGACTTTACCTGCGCAGGTGGCCCACAATGTCTTCATAGAAGATGCGTAAATCCCGAACACCTCGAAGCCGTCACGCGAGCAAGCAACCTTCGACGTGGACGTGGTACAAGACTGGCTCGGGCGCAGATTGCCGAAGTCAAGAACCTGCGTATCTCGCAGCGTAAGAGTACCTGCGAAATCGCCAGAATGTTTAAGATCACGCCGCAGTATGTCAGCAAATTGACCGCTATGCTGGGTAAGCGGTTTCGCGTAGACCGATGATTCGCTTTCGTAACTCACGATGCACTCGTACCGAATTCACTGTTGAGATAGTTGATCATGTTCGTTCGATCCGTACTGCCCAGTATCGCACTACAGAGATATAATCCCGCCATGTCACCATCGAGATAGTTGCTGTCGAATGGGCCACTCCTGCCGATGGACTGAAATGCACCAATGTTGAAGTTCCCGGCAGTGCTGTCGAGCGAAGTTCCGTCTAACTTGAACTCCCACCCACCTGAATTTGAAGTCACTTCTATCACGCGCCACTGGGCCACGTCGATGCCACTCTTGGAGAATGTTCGCTGCGTGCCTCGTAACGTGTCAGTGACGATTTGAGTCGGGGTGCCGGGGTTTGGGTAGACAGTACCACCTGTATTGCCGAGGTTCCACAGGCCGCTCTTGCCACTGGCCGGAGTGTTGCTATCCATTTTCACTACCGCGAACAAATGCGCAGCGGTCAACGCACTTGGATTAACGCTGCCCATTTCGTCATCAGTGCCATCAAATCTCGCCACGCCAAATCCAACATCGGTCTTGTAAATCGGCCTGAGACTGGAACTGCCCTGCGTCCAGTTGTGTCCGGTTCCGGGGGAGACCTGTCCGGTGAGAGTGGTGATTGTAGCGCCATCACTCAACCCTTCCAGTCGCGGCTCCCACCACTCCCAGATACCGGCGAGATCTGACGGCGTAAACGGCGCTGAGCTGGGTGAGACACTCGATGACGGGCTCACCGATGGGCTCACGGACGAACTCGGGCTGAGAGAGGCTGACGCGCTTGCGGAAGGGCTCACAGATGCCGACGACGAAGACGACGGTGACACACTGAGACTCGCACTGGAACTCGGTGACTGACTACTGCTCGGCGACTGCGACGCAGAAGGGCTCACACTGCTACTGGGGCTGAGAGATGGGCTAACCGAAGGCGACACTGAGCTACTTGGTGACAAGCTCGCGCTCGCACTTGGACTCTCGGACGCGCTTGGACTCGGACTGAACGATGCAGCGAGAGTCGATTCGCACACTTTCACTCCATTGGCTGCATCAGTGACGATGGCGAATGTCTGCACGCAGAATTGATACGTGCCGGGAACTAACGCAGGCCAAGTGAATTGGGCCTTGTTGTCGGCGTCCGGTGAGAGTCGGATTGGCGTCAGTGATTGCGCTTCTCCCGGCGGAGTGACATAGATGCGCGCATACTGACCACCTGCGTAAACTCCGAACTCAATCGCTCCAGTGATGAAGCTACTCACTTCTCCTGACAGTCCAGTCGTGATATCCATGCGCAACCCATTGGAGGGAATCGCAACATCGTCCCATGAGGCGCTCGGAGGTGCGGTGTCCCAAATGTCAGCGGGATTGGTTGAGTCTGTTCCACTCGGCGCACCGAACACGGACATTCCGATGCTGTACTGATCCTCAGTCGAGGTTAGTCGAAAGTTGCGCTCGCCCTCATAACTCACCCCCGGTGTGCGTGAGTGAACGCGGAAGATCTTACGAATAAGCGGATCTCTCCACTGGAAATGGTAGACATCCCCCGGCCAGAGTTCCTCAGCGTCATCATTCCCGTTTAGTGTCAGTGGTGGGAAAGGTTGGGATAGCACGCGGCCATCTCGGGTGACGAGCTTCTGGGCTAGCTCCGCACTTGCAACGCCGGGGTATTCAATTTGCTTAGTGGATGGCCGTTGCTGGAGGTGGTAATTAGCAGGGTCTTCATATACAGCCGGACGAGGTTGATAGTTGTTTTCAGCATTGATGTAATCGAGAGTCACTCGATTAAAGGTATCCTCATTTGCTCCCGGTGTGTATTCCTCTACGTTGTTACAGTTGGACTCATCCAGTACCTTCAACGCTGGGATCGAGTAGTCTTTGCGAATCAACTTGATCTTCAGCCCGTCGCGCGGATGCTCGTAGACCTCAGCATCAACAGATCCGCGCAGTTGATCGAACACTTCCCCGACATTTCCGCCAGTGTTGATCTCCCCGGAGAATCCGAGGCCGTCCGTGTAGCAAGCTGCCGCTGCTGCGCGCCAGCTCGGCAGGTGGATATAGCTCACCGGATACTTCGCACCGTAGTCCGCACTCGTGGCCCACTCGTACATGCAGTGAATCCGATTGAAGGACTGATCCGGCAGTTGTGCGTTTCCGGTTGCGAGCACGTCCGGCCATGCCATGAGTTCGACTTTCCACTCGTGGAGTTCGATTGAGTTCGCCGCGAAGTAGCCGGACTCGGTGAATCCGCTACGACCACGAATGATCAGCGCCGCGACTCCGTGCAGTGCCGGGACATTCCCTTCCACCGATTGCAGGTAAGCATTCCGGCCCTGCGTATAAGTTCCGGCTACGACATCGCACAGCCCGTAAATCCCACCCTGTCCCGGAGGTTGATCCCCACCGAACAGTTGCGGGTCGTCCAGTAGCAGCGATCCCCCGGCGTTATCCACCACTGGTGCAACTGCACAGGGCAAATCCTGCACGTACACCTGATGCACGCGATTGATCGGTCCCCAACTGAGCGCAAATCCCTGTCCGACATAGTAGCGATAGCCGACCGTGATCGTGTCGAGGAGCGCGGCTAGTACCGGACCAAAGAACACGTAGTCAGTCCAGACCGAGTCGCGTTCGACTGCACGTGCCGAGAAGTCGCCGAGCCAGATGCGTTGCGGGGTGGTTTTCCATCTACCGCGCACGTAAGGGATGGGCCGAGTCTCGTCACCTTTGTTTGAGTCGAGGAGATCTTGAAAGGTCAGGCGCTTCGGTCGCTTCTGAGTTATGATTCCGAGATACATTTGCGCCGCAATCAGCGCGAATTGGACGCTCATGCTATACTCCTCGCATGAACTACATCATCGAATACTACCTGCCCGATGGGACTACCAGAAAGAAAGTAGTTGAGGATTGTGAAGGCGTAGCAGAAGCTATCGAGAAGTTCTCCGAGCAGCATGAAGACGTTCCGACTGAAAAGATCGTCGGCGTAATCCCTACTTCGATTGCGCTCTAGCTTCATCGGATTCCGTCCCTTTGATAGTCGCGATTCGGCGTTAACTTCCACCCACCCCAAGCCGCACCTGAGTCAGTTGCAGCGCCAAACTTCACTGAGCAAGTCTCCTGTGTGAGATCATCCCCCGCGAACACGTCCACTGAATCTCCGATCTGTAACGAAGTTGACGGGAACGCTCGACTGAGAGTGAGGATGCGAGTTGTTCCTGCGCCATTCGTAACGAGATCCACGGTTCGCATATCCCCATTCCCGATACGAATCATTCCTGCCTTGTAGTAGTCGTTATCAGCCTGAGCTAACTCATCCACCGTCACAGTCGGCTCACTGATGTCATCACTGATGGCGGTTACACTGGCAACCTCTTTGAAGTCCTCAATGTTCACTGGACATCTACCGTCGCCGAGGTGGAATCTGCACAGCGGGTTGAGCGATTCTGTGTTCGTCTCACGACTGAAGTGAATTTCGTGTCTGGTTTTGCAGGAGATCTCCACGGCCCGGAACGAGTCTCGCCATGCCACGCGGACGATCTTGCCGCTCCAGTGAGGTTTGACTTCAGTAGCGATGAGTTGATTGCCCGAGATTTCAGTTGCCAGTACCTCGAAGATACGCAACGATGTTTCACTCGGCGGCGGATGAGAGACGTAGTTGATGGCGACATCTAGGTTATCTCTCAGCCTGACTGTCGTGCGAGCTTGTGATGGATCGCTACTGAAGGTTGGGGCTGAGTGCGACACACTGCTGACCGGGAGGTATTCGATATCGTCCGAGACGACTGTATGGGCCACGCCGCTGAAAGCGTAGTCTCTGCTAGAATCTTGGAATAGGTACAAGTAGAACTGATCGTTCATGCGGTAACTAGTAATGAACCTGATGGAAACTTTAAGACTTGAGTTCCCACGACAATCGATCTCGACGGTCTGACAAATCCATACAGGTAAGTTTCAGTGAACGGTCCTGACGACGTGTTGACGATGTCGAATGCGACGATGTCGTCGTCTAAGCTCGACGGCGCAGGGAATTCCAGTGGATCGACATTCACGCTGCGACTGGTGAGCGCGGGGTCAGTGAATAGCGAGGTGCCGCGCACGAGTGCCAGACGTGCATAGCTGCCATAGACCGTCTCTGTGCCACTGCTCGTCTTTGTCGAAGGCGTGGTCAGTAGCCGCAGGTAGACAGTGCTCGGAATCGTCGGTGAGACTCCACGCAGTACGAAGTCGAGAATTTCCCTTGCTCCAACAGCGGACAGGCCCACGCTATCTCACCCCCAGTCTACGCCCAATGTCCGGCGCGTTCTCTGACACAATGTTAAGAAAATCCTGCGCGCCCTCGGCTGAGCGCATATACCCACGCACTAACTCACGCTTGTCGAAAAGGTTAATGTTGCGGAAACTAATCTCACGTTGAGACGAGATCGGAACGTCCCCGAAGCCCGCGCTCGGCAATGGGACACGTGGAACATTCAGCGCGAGATCGGGCAGCGCAAAACCCCCACTCGCCAGTCCACGAATCCTCCCACCCAGTCCTTTCGTCTCCCTCAGGAACATCTTCAGTATCGCTACCTGACGCTGTGCCTGTCGTGGATCAGTCGTCAGCACTGCCTCTGGATACCCGCCTTCGACAATCCGCACTACCCCACCGGGAACTGCCGGGAACAGCCCTGTCGCTGCTGCCGCTGCGCCGCCAAATAGTGAGCCTAACCCGCCCGCCGCTGCCTGCGCCCCGCCTCCTACTCCCACCGCCGCCGCAAATGCCGCCCCGGCTGCGATTACAGTCGCACTAAACGACGCTGCGGCTGCGGTTATGGCCGCTGTAAGGGTCGCTCCGGCTGTCGTTCCGCCTGTAGTCAGAGCCGCCCCTGCTGCGGTAGCTCCGGTGGTGAGTGCTGTAGCTGATGCGGTGCCAGCGGCTTCCAGGGCGACCGCCGTAGAATCTACCGCTGCTTTCCCTGCGTCTACAACCGCTGCACCCTTGCCCTGATCTCCGCCGAAGCCGAACAGTCGTTTAGCCGCCGCAATCAATCCCTCTCCAGGCTTATCATTCGGCCCGCCAAATAGCGACTCAAACAGTTTTTTGCTGAGACTTTCCGCGATTACGTCGTTGATAGCCGTAGTGATCGAATTGAGCAGGTTGAGCAGGGCTTCTTTCGCCGTAGCGGTACGATTGGCGAGATCGTTGAAGAAGTCACGGAACCCTGATCGCAGTGCGTCTTTGCCTGCTGATTCGATCTGCTTGCTGAGACTGGCGATCTGATCCTTCGTGTCTTTGACGACTTCGCCCGCATCTGCCGCCTGACGCTGGAGATCGCGATCATTTGAGGCGTCTGCAATCTGTCTGAGTAATGCCAGTTGCGCTTCGAGATCCGCTGTGTACTGGCCGTTGATGCGGCGGATGATGATCGCACCTTCAACTTCAGCGATGTCTCGGTTGCGTACTGCGCGCTCAACGTCCGCGATCTTCGCAATCCGCTCGTCATTGAGCCGGTCAAACTCCTTCTGTGCGAGACGGAATTGTTCACTGAATGTCAGTTTCCCAAGTCGATCAATGACAATGTCCGTCTGGGAGATGAACTCGGTGAGTGCTTTTGGCACTGTACGACCCGCATCAAACAACGCCAGTGCTACAGCTTCAACTGCGTCTCGTTGCTGGATGAGCACTGCGCGGAGTTCATTTTCACCTGCCAGTCGCCGCCGGATCGCTTCTTCCTCGGTTAACCCGCGCAGCTCAACATCGTTCGCAATCTGGCCTTCGAGATCCGATTGGCGCTGCTTTGCTTTCTCGATAACGTCCTGCGCTGCCGCCAGTCGATTCGTAGCACGCTCCTGGGTGATAATGTTCTGAATGACTTCGATCTGGCGTTGATTTTGCGCGCGGGCTAGTTCCAGTTCAGCGAGTTTATCTGCATCTTTCAGTCGAGTTGCTTCACGAATTTGCTTGTTGAGATGATCTTGCGCCAACGCCAGATCCGTGAGTGATTCGCGAAATTTCTCATCCGTGGCTGTATTGAGTGATTCTTCAATCCGCGTGGTGAGTTCCGCGTACTGAATTTCCAGTTGGCGGATGTCCTTCAGTTGCTCATGCTGAGCCTCACGAATCGACTGGTTCAATCCATCGGTAATCAACTGGCGTCTCGACTGCAACTCGGTCAGCTTCGTCTCAGCTTTGATCGCGGTCTCATTCGCTTCCGCTGCCTGCGCCTGACGCTTGGTTCGTTCAGCGGGGGAGATTCCCGGTTTGGCCGCAGCTTGCAGTAGTCGAATTTGAGCAAGTTTCGCTGCTTGAACTACGTCCGCCTGCTGCGTAATCTCTCGATCTATGCTCGCCGCAGTTAGAGCCGCCCGCGCTTCGAGGAATTCGCGGTAGGAGATTAGCTGGATCTTCTGTGCGGTCTCAGCAGCTTGTAATAGCTGGTCATTCTTGTTCTTCTCAATGGCAACCTGCTGCTCACTGGAGGCCAGTGCGACCTCTGCAAGAGCTTTAGCCAGTTGCTCCTGAGCGTTGCGGAGCGACGTGCCGGATTTGTCCTTGCTACGGCCTTTGAAAGCCGACTCTAGCGCGTTGCGTAGCAGTTCGTCGAGACTCTTTCCGGTTAATTCACTTTCCCGTTTGAACGCTGCGGCCAATTCCGGTACTGCGTCCACCATCTGCCGCAGTGACTTCAAGGCTCCCTGAAAGTTGACACTGGTCTCTCGCGCTACAGCGGCGGCAGACTGAATTAAAGTACTTCGAGCCTTGGCTGCATCATCGGCACGCTTCCCTGCCTCGTTTAGCCTGCGCTCGTTCTCACTGAGGGAGCGATTAAAGTTGTCCGTAGACTTAGCGGCTTCATCGGTCTTTTTAATATAGGCTTCCAGTACCGGGACCATTTGCTGAATGTCGCCACGGAATAGCCCCATGTTCTGTGCAAGGGTGAGTAACTGGCGTGCGGTGAGGCGATGCTGGGGATCAAGTGCACGGAGAGCTTCGAGGTAGCCTTCTAATTGCTTCTGAGTTTCTTCGGTATTATCTCCAAGTTCCTTCTGCCGACGAACCAGATTCGCGGACTCCACTTGCAACGCGTTGATCGCCTGTCGCACATCGCCGCCAGCGGTAATTCCCAGCCGTTGTAGTTGCTGACCTGTTTCGAGCGTGATCCGGCCTTCGCGTTCCAGGGTTTCAACCAGGGCGTTATTCGCAGCGATTCGCTGGGTGAGAGACTGCCGACTGTTCTCGTTAGCGGTGATCTGCGCTGCGCTGGCTGCAATTTGCGCCGCGACACTCGCTGCCTGCTGTACCTGTTCGTCGCTGCGAACCTGGATCAGCTTCTGTAATTCAGTACGAAGGGCAGCAAGTCGCTTTTCCTCGTCACTGATACCTGCGACGCGAATCTGCGCCTGCGTGTTGAGCTTGTCGTAGATGTCGGAGAGACGCTGCTGTTCATCGGCGGTACGAGCGACACCGGGCTCCAGCCCATTGAGGAATTTTAGTTGCTGCTGTAATCCGTCAACTTCCGTTGAAAGTTGTTGTGCGCGTTCCTTGCTGAGAGTAACCGCATCTTTCTGGAAGGCGTTGTAGATTGCGTAGGCAGCGACAGCAGCTCCGATCACCGCCAGTCCAGCTCCGACGCCCGCAGTAACTAAAGCCGTGGTGGAGGCCAACACGCGTGAGGCGGCAGCGGCACTGAGAGCAGAGGTCGCATACGCACGTAGACCAGCTATTGAGGGAAGAATACCTGCCGCGTTAAGTTCGACGAACCCTACCAGTAATCGCCCGATGCCCAGAGTAAGCTGACCAATCACAAAGAGCACTGGTCCTACGGCAGCGGCAAGTCCAGCGATGCCTACTACTATCAGCTGAAGTGGAGTAGAGAGGCTAGCAAATCCATTAGCCAAGCTTGTAACAATAGGACCGACAACCTCAACAAGGCGGATTAGCCCCGGCAACAGGGCTTCCCCTACCGCCGCCGCTGCGCGGAATACCTCGTCGCGGAAGTTTTCAAATGAGTTCTTCGCCCCGGCCGCAGCGCGAGGCAGGCGACTGAGTTCATCCACTAGTACACCGAGAAATTCCTTACTGCTCAGTCCCAGTTCCTGAATGTCATCGGCATTCACTGTACCGAAGGCTTGCAGTAGCGCTCGACCAACTGCGGGTGCGGCTTCAATGATTGGACGGAGATCCTGAGAGAGTACCTTCCCTTTCGCGGCGAGTTGGCCCAACTGGACTGTGATGCGCGCTAGTTCTTCACGACCTCCCCCTGTCAGTGCAATGGCGTTGGAGAACTCGCGCAGGCTCCGTTCAGCCTCTTTCGCACTGAACCCAACCGCTTGCAGACGAATCGAACCCTGAATCGCTTCCTCGAACCCGATGCCAGGAAGTTTTGCGATCTCCGTCAGTCGTCGTAACTGTCGCGCCGCTTCATCAGCCCCACCAACAATCGCTCCCAGTCCGCGTCGCAACGAATCCAGCCGCACCGCCGCGTCTATCGACGCCGTTCCGATGGCAACCAGAGGCGCAGTCAGTCCCACGCTTAAAGTCGCTCCCAGCGAGGCCAATCCCTGCCCCACGCTACGCAGCGCATTACCAACATTCAGCACCGTCTGCGTAGTCTTCTTTGACGCTGCCTCGATAGCACGGAAAGCCTTCACGTGAGCATCCGCCTGCTGGCCTAAACGAGCCGAAGTGGCGGCGGTGGCAGCTTCCAGTCGTTGCTGGGCCAATGCGAGTCGTTGTGTGGTTTGATCGGCACGTGTCTGGGCATTGGCAAGTTGCTGCGCGCGGATAGCGGCGGCTTGTTGCTGCTGGGCAAGGCGTTGAGCGGCAACAGCCTGACGATCAACTGCGGCAGTGGAAGTGCGTTGAGAAGGTTTTATTGCCGCAACCGCTTCCAGCTTGCGCTTGATCTGATCGAGACCTTTGAGCGTCGCGTTGAGATTACGCAGAACAGTCTCAAGTTCGATCGTTAGCCGTGTCTGGTTGTCCGCCAAGCTAGTTTACTCCTGCCATGCTGCGCGCCTTCTCCTGTAAGTGCGCCGGAATTTGTCCCCACATGGAATCGATCTCACTCTTCAACTGCTGCTGCTCACCTGTGCTCAACTCTCCGAACTCGTAATGCTGCTGCTTATCGAATAACTGCTGCTCTTGTGGCGTTAGAATATTTCGCTGTGGTCCGGTTGCGGCTAACTGGCGATAAGCTCGCAATAACCTGTTGTATTGCGACTGGAACTTCTTCGCGTCGTCAATCTGCGCAATGCGAAAATCGTGAACGCGATTGATCCTATCGAGCAACTCATCCGCGTAAATCTCGTGGACAAAGCGCTCGGCTTGATGAAGGGTGTAGTGGCCGAGTAGATGGTCTAAGGAGCCGTGTCCGTGGCTGATGAGGACGTGGAGAATGCGCCAGATTTCTGCTCGATTACCTTGCCGAGACGACCGAAGGCGTTCTTGATGCGTTCGAGTCTCGCTGAATCGAAAAAATAGTCAACGTTAACCTCAACGTGCGCGGTGAGCAGCTCAAGGCCGTCAATCGGATCTTTGTTCTCCAGCCATTCGATAGGTTCCTCGGTGATCACTGAGAGTAGTCCGAGCGCTGGCTCGCCGGAGAGTGCAAGTGCGTTGACGAGGAGATCAGTTGCGTCCTGCTTCGTTACCGAGCGGAGCAGGTAGCCCAGTGGAGCAATGTGGGGCAAGGCGCGAATCATCGGCCCGAGGGTTAGTTCCCGTACCTCGTACTCTTTGCCAAAGGCCGCGACCTTGCGCGGGAAGTTCACGACCTTGGCGGATTCGACTTGTTGCGCCGACGGCTTCTGCTCACCGTTGTACAGGTAGCCGTCAGTCATCGGATCAACCTGATTAGTTTCCATTAATCACTCCCCTAAACCGACGGCGATGGCGATGTTGAAGCCGAAGGCGATGTCGAACCTGACGGTGAAACCGACAAGCTCGGCGATGCTGACGGGACCGCTGAACCTGGATCGAGATAGATGAAACGGGCGAACTGGCCTTCGGGATCGGACTGTGCGCGAGTTGGATCAGCCAGTGCCGAGCCAGTGAATTGTAACGTGTTGAATTCGTCGCTGATGAGACTGATGGTTTCCGCTGGGCTGAGTCGCACTTTAAACGCGTCTACGATGAGCCGCTCAAAGTCCGTGCCCGAGTTGACCGCTGTGTTCTTGCCGATCATGCGAATCCAAATTTCAGGAGCCGCAGTCTTGAACACGCCGATTTGTCGTGCAGCGGCGTTGGTGTAAGTTGCGGCGATTGGTCCGGTCATAGCGGTAACATCGTTGAACTGGAACACGCCGGACGCATCCCATGAGTATTTCGTCGTAGAGATCGGAGTCCCATTGTCAGTAAGTGAGAACCCACTGACTCGCCCAGTTGCGCCTTTGACCGCGTAGAGCGTGTTCAGCGCAGGGGCACCGGACAGTACCTGTTCCGCCGTGACTGTTCCACCTGCGAGCGCCGAAGCCTCACCCCGAGAGGCGAGTTCCATATTCGACTCGCGGAAGTCATCCACAGTGAGATTCACAGTGGAGTTCAGTTCAGTGTCGATGCGAGCGTCAATCGCACGGAGACCACTATAACTCTCCTTGTGCGTCAACTCCTCGACAGCCATGCCGAACTCGAACGTCGGCGCGTTACCAAACCATTTGAAGGGAGCGATAGGATCTCCATTCGCGTCTCGATTTGCCCAGAATACCGGGCCTTGTCCTGACCAGAGTCCCATGAATTACCTCCAATTGAGTTGGTAGTGGTTAAAGTTGCGATTGATTGCGATTTGCCGCGCGCTTTGCACGCAGGCATTCTCGTACTCTTCCACGCAGTCGGCAATCTTCTCTGCCGTCATGCGGTGTTTGTGATAAAGGTGATCCACCATTCCTGCGAGGTGCTCCACCTTTGGACACTCGCTGGTGATGCCGCCGAGGTTTTCGATGCGCGCGTAGTCGTCGTAGGTCTTCAGTTCAGGTTCATGCCCGAAACGTTTAATAAATCGTCCGCCGACTTTGAGCACGCTCTGACGCAGGCCCGGACAGCGGAGCGGCATTTGAAAGTAGCTAGCAAAGTGTTGAAGCTGGATAGCTCGAAACGCATCCATTGAGCGTCGAAAGGTGTCAAGGTTCGACTTGTTCCAGTTGAAGTTCGCAACTGCGGGCTGGACGGCCTCACAAGCCGCGCCCCACACGTCGGAACAGAGTCCGCGTCCTTCGACATAGGAGAAGCGTTCACCTAATGCGCCGACTCGGGGCCGGAGCTTGCAACCTTCTCTAATAGCCTCGCTCAGTTTCATCCCAGTGCCTCAATCACTCTCACCGCCAGCGTCCCTTCGGCTGCATGACAAATCACTCCACTGAGCGGCGCAGGCAGCATCGACGGCATTTGCAAGCCGCCGTGGTCCTTGATCCATGCACCCTGACCTGCAATGCCAGCGGTAGAAGTTGCGAATCCTAATTTCGGGTTAGCGTTCAATGTCGTCCTTATCAACTCAACATTCGTACTGAAGACTGCCTCACTACCTGCGCCGAATTGGTATGCGTAGGCGAGGCCGAATCTCCGCGTGATGATGTTCTCGCCTCGGGGAATCTGGATTAACCGAGTGCTATCCTGCTGGGGCGGCGTCTGGTCGAATCCTAGTTCGGTAATCATCAGGCAATTCACTCGTTGCATTACTTCACCGCTGGTGATCGTCGTCGTATCGAGTGGCGATCTTAGCACTGTCGGATCTTCGCCCTCGGGTAGCAGGTAAGCGAGTGGTAAATAGTCAAGGATCTTAGCCTTCTTCGTTAAGGCCGTGCCGATAATCGGGGTGAACAGCGCGACGAGTTGCGTCTTGATCTGATTCGCTGTTGGTGGTGCTGCCACAAGGCTTCTACTAAACCTCCAAAAGCTTCTAGTTAACCGTCACGTGAGCCGCAAAGCTTCTAGCTTTCAAAATCGCCATATCACGAACTTGCGGGGCTGCGATGCTCACCGCGATTCGACTAAATCTCCGTGCTCGCATTCCCTGACGTTGACCGTAGCGATAACCTGCCGGAGCGGTTTGTCCTGACTGAGCACCGCGTCGGCCTGTGCCGTACTCACCGAAGGTCATGCGAATCTCCGTAGGGGTCATGCGCCACGTCTTGCGATTGCCGTCTTCGATAATCTTCTCAGCTTCGGCGCTCATACCCGATGCTAGTCCTTTTCCGGTTAGATAGAATCGCTCACGTACACTTAACGACCACTCCCGACGCATGATCTCTCGACCGTCCGTCAGCATCGCATCTCGCAGCGATTCGATTCGACTGCGAAAGTTACTAAAGATCGGACTGAGATGCAATGTGACTAGCTGGGCCATCTAAACTCTCTCTCCAGTCGGGTTAATCTTCAGCTCGTAATTCGGCAATTGGCCGGGAATGAAAGTCGGCTTCACGGCAAATTTGAATCTC
>Ga0310902_10000116_pt1 | contig 18129 bp, 6 predicted proteins | sample C24D3metaG_FD_203748 | JGI IMG/M metagenome (GOLD analysis project Ga0310902, IMG submission 203748) | Lab incubated soil microbial communities from West Virginia University Organic Research Farm, Morgantown, WV, United States - C24D3 | ecosystem: Environmental > Terrestrial > Soil >...
ATCTGTTGTAACCAACTTTCATAAATCTGATTTGGTATCCGTCACACCAGAGAAAACTACTAAAGATCACTGCCTTACTGATAATTACATGCAATTTTTTCTTCATTTTTCTTGAGGAGGCTTCTTATTTTTGGGTAATGAAGAGAAAAATGAAATTCGAAGAGCGATTGTAATAGGGATAAATGAATATGAATCCAGCTCAATTACACGATTACAAGGAGCTGAAAATGATGCTAAAGAAGTTTATGAAGCATTCCGCAAAAATTGTAATTTTCAGGTTTCAGATAATCATTTCTTGTTAGGGAAGAAAGCGACTAGGAAAAATATTTTAAAAGCAATTAGTGACGTATTTCGAAAAGATAACAAATCCAATCTCGTCACCTTTTATTTTTCCGGTCATGGTTGCAACGAAGAAATTGCTAAAAAGGGGTATATCGCTCCGTACGACATGGATCCTGAAGATCCTTTTGTTTCTGGAATAGAGATGGATTCTATAAAAAGTACTATGTTTAATTCCAAGAACTATGCAAGTGTAATGATGATTCTCGACTGCTGCTATGCTGGGATATCTACCGAGGTAACTAAATCTATGACTTCTTTAGCACATAAGGATAAAGAAAAAGACCTATACAACTCTACTCTTAGCCATTTAATCGAATCTAGTGAATCTGGTAAAATTTCATCAGAAGGTTACGCAACCGGCAAAATTGTCCTAGCATCTAGTGAACCTGACGCTGTGTCAAGAGAAAAAGATTTTGTTCATATTAATAAGGATGAACCAGCACACCCTCATGGAAATTTCTCTTTTCATTTGATTGAAGGTTTAAACGGTAAGGCAGCAGACCCTGACACAGGAGTTATAAACATATACAATCTAAGAAATTATGTTTCCAGAGAGTTGGAGCAAGAAAAAGGACAAATACCTCTCTATGCTATATCTGCAGGATCAAACGAACTAGAAAATATAAGATTGACAACATCCCCTGAAATATATAGCGTGAAAATATCTGGTCTAATAAGCTGTACCGAAAAATATTTTGAACAGAGAGATCCGAGAACCAATCTAATAGATATACAAGCATTATCCGATGCCTCAAAAAAAATTGCGGAGCTAACTGATCTAAGTCCAGGAAATAAGGAGATAAGTAGGTTAATGGATGTCGTCAACGAAGGATTGAAAATGTACAAAAAACCAGCAATTACGTGGCTAACTAATAACTTTCCCGTAATGCGACCAAAATTAAATCAGACATTTGAGTTTGGATTTTATGAGAAATTGCAAGAAATGGTTCAATCTCTAAACTTCGATATATTACTAAGATTAAATCAATCAAGGGTTCTTCTCTTGATTTATTTATTTTCAGAGGCTAATAAAAATTACACATTTAAATCCTTAGAGGATGGAATGTTGGATAATTTTATAGGTTTATTGCGATCAGCTCGTGACATGAAAAATCAAGAAGAAGTCAAGTGAAACTCAATGGAACGTTTCAATATTGATGACATTGTTGCAAGGGATGAAACTTTAAAACCAGATGCAGAATTCGTAAAAAGTAATCCAAAGTCTTACGATGCTTGGAGTAAATTTGGTAAAAGTCTTTTGGAGAGGAATCTGTTGGATTTATCAGCATTAATTTTTAGTGAGGCTCTAACGATAAACCCAAATGGTCTCGATTCTTTGCTCAACAAGGGCCTAGCTTTAATTGGCTTAAAAAGATATGATGATGCTCTCGTGTGTTTTGACAAGATAATTGAAAAAGATCCCAAAAATATTCTTGCTTGGAACTACAAAGGAAATACTTTTAATTACCTCAGAAAATTCAGAGAATCTATTCAGTCATATGAAAGAGCTATTGAAACAGATCCAGATAATACGAATGCCTGGTATAATAAAGGGATATCTTTTAGTAGATTAGGAAAATACGAAGAAGCTGTTCAATGTTATGATAGAGTACTAGAAAGAAATGCTAACAATATAGATGCGTTAAATTCGAAAGGTAGTGCTCTTGGTAGAATTGGTAAACATGATGAGGCTTTAAAAACATATGATCTAGTCTTGGGGATTGATCCTAAAAATGTTGAGGCTCTTAACGGCAAAGGCGTTATCCTTGATCGAACTGGGAAATATTCCCAAGCACAAGAATATTATCGTCGAGTTACAGAGACTTATCTTGAAGAAATAAATGCAATGAACGAATTGGGTTCATCTTACCAAAAAAAAGGAAAATACAAAGAAGCCATGCAATGCTACGATCGAGTGATTGACATCGATCCTAAAAATTCCTTTGCCTGGTTGAATAAAGGTAAAATATTTTACATAGACAATAAATTAAAAGAGGCTATTGAATGTTATAACAAAGTTCTAGGGATTGATGATAAAAATATTGATGCACTATACTTCAAAGGATTAACTCTTAAGAAATCCGGACGTTATACAGAAGCAGTTGATATTTATGATAAACTCATTGAGATAAATCCTACCAATATCTTGGATATTAAGAGTAAAAAGGGTCAATTATTGGTAGATATAGGGGGTGAAAAAAACTACCAGGAGGCAAAAAAATATTTTAACGAAGTACTTGAACTGGATCCTAAAAATATAGAGTCCCTAATTGCATTGAGGTCCCTATATTCAAATTATATTTTTGAATATGACAAGGCTGTATCTTTAACAAAAAGATTGGTGGAAAACCTGTCTGATACCAAATCTAAATCGAAAGCAAAGATATTGGCAGGTTTAATCAAGGAAGGGAAATTTAATGAAGGTAGAAAACTGGCGAAGGAATTAACTAAAGAGACTCCAGTCAATGCTACGGAGGAACAAACTGTCACAAAATCAATGGCAAAAATTTTTTTAGCGGAGGAATTGATCAAAAATGGAAAATATAATGAAGGAAGAAAACTGGCAAAGGAACTAATTAAAGAGACTCCCGTCAATGCTACGGATAGGCAAGCTATCCTTCGATTCTTGACCTTGGTTTCATATATATTGCAAGGAAACAAGGAAGAAGGAAGTAAGGAACTTGTTAAATTTCAGGCGTACCTAGATGACAGTGATAAACCTATTAAACTCGATAGAAGTGAATGGAATTTTAAGGGTCTAATAGCAATTGTAGAAAAAAAGAAAAACATAGATTCGAATTCGAAAACAGCTATTCTTGAATTAATAGATTTATTGTATGGAAAAGAAGGTGGGAAAATATTCTGGCAATATATTGACAAGAATATTGAAAGCGTCAACATAAAACGAAAATATAAAAATATAGCAATAATTAGCTCATTAACTGTAGCAGGACTTCTAATCATATCTGGTATGGTTTACCAGGTTTCTTGTCCAGTCTTAAATGACATTAATATACCTGTTAAAGATACGCCTTTTGGAATCGAAATAAACCCTGATACTAACAAGGTATACGTAGTTAACCATGTACCAGGCAGTTTATCGATTATAGAATGTAAAGAGAGTTGGCTATTTCAGTTTTTTAATATTTTTCATGCTAATCCTACAGTTAAAACTATAAAACTTCCATATGCTACTCCTTATGATGTAGCTCTAGATCTAGACACGAACAAGGTATATGTTAGTCATCTAGGTCGCGGTTTTGTGTCAGTAATTGATGGAGAAACAGATAAAGTATTAGGAAATATAACAAATATAGGACAAAATCCTCTAGGAATCGTAGTTAATTCAAAAAATGGTAAAATATATACAGCAAATTCACAGTCCGATACCGTTTCAATAATCGATCGAACTGATTATAGTAGGGTAACCACTGTTCCTGTGGGTGACACACCTGTTAATATATATGTTGACAAGAACGAAAACAAAGTCTACGTAATCAATCAAAATTCAGGTTCCGTATCTATTATTGATGGAGAAACAGATAAAGTAGTAGATACTATAACAAATTTAGGACAAAATCCTCTAGGAATCGTAGTTAATTCAAAAAATGGGAAAATATATGTAACGCAGCCAGATAATGATCAGGTATCTGTATTTGACAGCAAAAAAAATAAAATAAAAGAGTTAATTGTAGGCAACAAACCTACACATATAAATATAAACGAAGAAAAAAATCAAATCTATGTTGCTAATAAAGTTTCTAATTCTATATCTATTATTGATACAAATACAGATAAAGTAATAGGAACTATAAAAGTAGGATCTTCTCCTTATGATCTTGATATTAATGATGTAACGAATTCTATCTACATTTCTTCTTCAGGTAGTGCTGGTGGAATAGTTAGTTTGAAAACTATAACTTTTGACAATCAGTCAAATTATATACAAGTAGGCAGAGAACCCATTGATCTTGATGTCAATACAAATACCTCTAAAATTTACGTAAGTAATCATGGATCAGATTCTGTATCGGTCATTGATGGTAAAAACAAAAAAGTAATAAAGGAAAATATTCTAGTAGGTAAACATCCTAAAGCAATATCTGTTAATTCAAAAACTAACAAAATATATGTAGCCAATCATGGAAATGGCACCTTGTCTGTCATTGATGGAAAGACGGATACAGTAGCAAATAAAGTAACTGTGGGCATAAATCCAATCAGTGTCGCCGTAAATCCTGACACAAATAAAATATATGTAGCCAATCATGGAAATGGCACCTTGTCTGTCATTGATGGAAACAAAGACATCAAATTAGGAAAAATAAAAGTGGACAAATTTCCACGCAGTGTAGTAGTAAGTCCAGATGGAAAAGAAATCTTTGTGGCTAATGATGATTCAGCTAAGTTAACAATTATTAATTCTACAACTAATGAAGAAATTAGAAATGAGGAGGTAAATCTAGGACAACCTTGTCCAAGTGATTTATACTTCTATGCTAATAACGTGTATGCTAGTCATGAATGTAGTAAATCGATTTACGTTATAAGTAACTATACTAAATCTAATCCTAAAATTCAGCCCTTGGAAATTGCAATGATGGGTAGTTCTTCGCCAGGTAAAAATAATAGCTCTATAACAATCGATTCGGATACATTTTATGTTTCTGAGTTTGAATCTAACGTTATTTCATATTTAGATTTACGGACAATAAAAAAATATTAAATAGAACATTATTATGTAACATTTTTTCTAAGATTTATAGGAACGTTTATCTATATCTAATTAGATTATATAGTTTAGAAATGGATGCAGTGTTGGCAATTTCCATAGTAATTCTTTTTGCAATATTGTCATTTGCAGCTGTAGGAACATTTTCAATTTCGATGCCAGTTGATTCAATGAATGTTTTGAGTCTTATGGGATCAGATTACATTATAGATAATGCTCAATATTATTGTCCTTATTGCTGAATATACAAGTTCTTTTTATGATGGCCAATTTTATATAAATAAACATAATTTCATTCATTATAGTTCATCATTTAGGAAGATATATAATGGCTTTGAGGATATGAAATTCTTCTAGTAAATGGCGTATTCTGTATTCATTCATTTTCTTTACTTTTAATATCTTAATGCAAATCGTCAAAACAGTAGACACTATCTTAAAAAAGTAGTTGACACGTGTGGATCCTAAATTTATTTGAAACTATCAATAAGTACACATCGTTAATCAGTAAAGGACATCGGAAAAAGAGCGTCGCCTTTGTTAGTTTTAAGACATTAAAGATAACAATTTATGCGAATTTTTTTTCTGGTGGAGCCTGATACGATATAAATTACAGGTAGAGAAATTACGCCATCATGATAAAAAATGTTATAAGCCATTAATAATATGTTACAGCGTGCGCAAAAAATCAAACAAAGGAGGACGTAAGAGATCTATAACAAAATCTCGTTCTAAAGAAGATAGGGAAATTTTCAGTGCACCGTCAGATTTTGATTCTGCAAAAAAGTTTGAAAGAGAATTGTCTGAAACCAGAAGAGAACAGATGGGTGTTATTCAAACTTTGACCAAGTTCAATTCTACTAGTACTGGAAAATTAACACTTGGTGATCGAAAGACGATAGTGGAACAGGCATTAATACTGTTGGAAGGAGCTTACGTACATCTCCCTCTAAAACGGGCAATGCATGCAGTTGATCCTATACGAAGATTAAGAATTCTTCAGCACACCCTGGATCAAACTACCACAAATAAGATGAGACCAGAATTAGATTTTCATAAAGAAATCTTAGATATCTTTACCTCGCTAAGGGATCTTCATACAAATTATAGTTTACCTAAACCTTTCTCAGATCATTTTGCCTTTCTTCCATTCCAAGTAGAATCATATGTAAAAAACAATAAACGACAATTTTTGGTTACAAAGACTATGGAGGATTTCAAAGATATATTTCCTGCCACATTCAAACCTGGTGTAGACATAACCTATTGGAACGGTGTACCAATGGAACGTGCAGTAGAGATTAATGCTGATAAAAATGCAGGTAGTAATTCTGCAGCTCGTTTTGCACGTGGGCTAGAATCTATGACCTTTCGACCAATAATTGCTTCCCTGCCTCCTGATGAAGAGTGGGTGGTAATAGGTTACAGAACCGAGGATGGTCTTGATTTAGAATATCGACAGGATTGGTTGGTTTATTCACGTGACCTTGCAGATGTTACATTTGACACCAGGTCTGCCACTTCCACTTATTCATACGAGATTGGGCTGGATTTTACAACCGATCTTGTTAGGCAGATGAAGCAAGTTCTATTTGCACCAAAAATCGTAATGGAGCGTGATCGTCGTTTAGCTAGAGCGAGATCTGTCGAAAGTCTGATCGAAAAAGCAGAAGGTCTTGAAAGCGTGATGCCAAAGGTTTTTCTGGCAAAGAAAATTTCTGAAGATGTAGGCTATATACGAATATTCACCTTCATGGTCAACAGTGATGTAGATTTTATTAAAGAATTTCTTCGACTAATTGAACAGCTCCCAAAGAAGGGTCTTATTATAGACGTACGAGGTAATGGGGGCGGACTCATCACGGCGGCAGAACGTCTTCTCCAAGTGCTAACCCATCGAAAAATTAATCCCCAACCGTTCCAATTCATAAGCTCTCCTCTTACACTTGAAATGACACGTCGAACATCTTTCCTAAAACCTTGGGAACTCGCTCTTTCCGAATCTGTTGTTACAGGTTCAATTTTCTCTAGAGGATTCGCTATTACAGAAATAGATGAAGCAAATAACATAGGTCAGAAATACTTCGGACCTGTACTTTTAGTGACAGATGCTTTATGTTATAGCGCTACAGATCTTTTTGCTGCTGGGTTTCAAGATCATAAGATTGGTCCAGTCCTTGGAATAGACGAAAACACAGGGGCCGGAGGTGCAAATGTTTGGGAACACGGTCTTTTACAACAAATTCTGGCTGGAACAAAATATCCGTTAAAAACATTGCCTTCTGGGTCAAATATGAGAGTGTCTATTCGCAGAAACGTAAGGGTAGGTGAATATGCAGGAACACCAATAGAAGACCTAGGAATAACACCTGATATCAAATATAATATGAGTCGTAGAGACCTGCTAGAGGGAAATGAGGATTTGATAAAGAAGGGTTCTGAGATACTCGCAAGTATGCCTATAAGACAGCTGGATGTGGTACTAGATCATCAAGCTGGATCTTTAGGTATAGAGCTTACTACTCTCGGTATCTCTCGCATTGATATTTATGTTGACGGTAGACCCATTCTTTCTCAGAATATGGCTGATGGTACGAATAAAATAACTATTGATAGACCAAAAGCGGGCGAAAAAGTGCTTGATATTGTTGGTCTAAAAACAAACGAGGTTGTTGCTGCAAGAAAAGTATTTCTTTAAAACAAGGTGCATCAGTCAGTCAAGATTGTAATAGGACTTGATATTAAATCAAAAGATCTCTTGTGTGATTAGGAAGCTTAAATCTGTATTTTCTCATTTCTATCTTGATTTTTCATAGATTTATTAAATTATACTCGTTTATCAAGAAACTCTGTTGTTCAGGTGTTTTACTGAAATGGAATTATCAGAGTTTGATCCAATTTAAAAGGAAATAGAATCAAGATGTCAGTAATTCGAATTAAAACCTCTATCTAAAAGAAAGAGAAAAGTAGGTGCAGGAAATCATTTCACACTACAGGTAAGAGACAGATTTGTCATGCTTTTGGTCTACTACGTACTGTACATACCAGATACACATTGAATATTTCTGTTTATCTGGGCCAGAGTAATATATACAGAAAAATAAATGACATAATTAGAATCAGTAGTTGTACATATTAAAAGCATATTAAGATTTGTAGAAGGAGAATTACAATAGTATTTTCCTGATTTTAAAGCTTTTTTAGGTGAAACTGAACAGGATATACAAAGACCCAAAGATAAGAAGAAAAAGAAAGAATACTATTATGGAAAGAAGAAAAGGCATATTATAAAGACATTGCTGGAGGTCAATAAAAAAGGAATAATATTACATAAATCAAGATATCGTTAGAAAGGAAGACAGCAAGACTTTTCCATTTGGAAGGATGAACAACCTCTAACATCATCACAGGTACAAAATGTTCTTGATTTAGGATGTTTGGGAAATGAAAATGATTTACCACTGTAAAGTATAGTCTATCATTAAAGAAGAAAAGAAATATTGAATTGACTGTGGAACAAAAAGAGTATAACAAAAATAATCATTCAAGCGAATTATAATAGAATATATCCACAGGATGAAGAAATTCTATACAGTAAGTCAAAATACAGGAACAAACTAAAAAAATGTGGTCATATTTCAGATCTTATCTGGTATTGTAATTACACGATAATGAAGAATAGTGTGTTTCCATATTGGGTATTTCGCGCTTAAGAGTGAGATGCAGATCACGTGTAATTGCGCGAGATCTATCATATACTGGTACATTTGATCTGTGATATGTATGTCAATCTATACCAAAATAGGGAAAAATACAACCTGTTGACTGGAGATAAATTAAACCTTGATTTGTAAAAACTTATTCTTTATTTAACAAAACCTATAAATAGAAAATGTTTAAAATCTAGATGACAATACACATGGATATTAAACATGATTTCGTTATTAGGCGATGTTAATAATTGTCTATTGTATTTTGTTAACACATTGGATTCTACCTGCATTATTAAAGTGATAAAAAATACCATATCAAAATCCAGAGTGCTTTCGCTACCATATGACGTGTTCAGTTATATGCCTTGTGTTGTTGGTATAATAATATCTAATAAAAATTCCATATTTCCGTTGACTTTGATTTCTGGGTCAACTATTTCATTTTCCATGAGATGAGTGATTTGGGAGAGACAAGTCCAAACGTCAAAGCCGGTAAAAAAGTAGCTATAGTAGTTGGTATAGATAAATACGATGACAAAGAAATTACGAAGTTAGAAGGGGCCGAACACGATGCCAAAGAACTCTTTGAACTGTTAACCTCGCGGGCTGCAGGTTTTGTAAATGAAGAAAAAAACTTGTTAATCAATGAACAAGCAAACCACAGAGATATCCTTGATAGAATTTCTGAGGTTTTTAGACAGGATGAAGAATTTGATATTGCCTTATTTTATTTTTCAGGTCATGGATTTGTTGATAAAAAAAAAGACCTTTATCTATCTACATATGAAGTAAAGAAAAAGGATCCTTATGTCGGGGGAATAAAAGTAGATGATCTCCGAAACCAAATCTACTCATCAGAAAACAAGAGAAATGCAATAATTGTTCTCGATTGTTGTTACTCGGGAGTAGCTACAGAGGATACAAGAGGAGGCGAAACAATCAAAGATTTAACACCTCTTCTTGATAGGAATATTGGAAATATAAAAGACAGAAATTATGGTACTGGTAAATTTATCATATCATCCAGTGCAAACGACCAAGTATCATACGAGAAGAAAAACTGTACCCATTATGGTGATGATAAAGATCCGCACCCACATGGTGCATTTACATATTATTTCATTGAAGGGTTACGAGGTGGTGCAGCTGATGAAACAAGCGGTGAAATTACATTATTTAATCTTCAACAGTACATAAATCAAAAACTTGCCGATGACAAGAAACAAAATTCATACATTAATGTTAGTGAAGGTTCGAACCTGCCTGCTATAAGAATTGCCTTGTCTGTAGATAAATTTGATTATTATATCACAGGTCTGGAAAAAACAATCAAGGAAAGATTTCCTGAAGGAGATTCTTCCTTTCCTTCAATATCATATATTTCAGATTGCGCAAAAAAATTGAAGGAATTGAAATCCCAAAAACCTGATAATCCACAAATACCTGCTTTTAATGGTCTTTTATCATCTAAAATAGATATGTATGTTGATGGAGTACTTACTTGGGGTAGTCTTCTTCCTGATGATGTGAAAATCAAGATAGAAGAGGAACTTAAAGATCGTGGTCTTATAGAGAATTTCCTTAACTATGTGAGTGAACTCAATCTGGACACAATTGTTAATAATAAAACTGATGCTATCAAGTCAATTTTGAGTATTGTTGGAGAGCAGGTTAAGAATAAAAAAGGTTATGAAAATGATAAAGATCCAAAGTTAATAATTTTATTGAGAAGATTAAAACCCGCATATCAGACATATAAAAGAATGATCGGGACAACATCATGACAGATATAGAAAACCTGCTAGACAAAATAGTAGCTATTTCTAATAACGATAACGAAATTGTACTAAAAGTTAATAACACCCGGGATCAAAACTTTAGTTCCGATTCGTTAATTGCACTAGCAGATCTTTTACTTGGCCAAGGATATTATGAATATGCAGATAAAATTTATGATTTGACATTGAAAGTCTCTCCATCTTCCAGTCATGCCTTGTACAATAAGGGTCTAGCACACTTATCCATGGGAAACTATGAGGAATCACTATCTCTATTTGATTCAGTCATTAACCTAAAACAGGAATATGTGGCTGATGCATATACTAGCAGGGCTGCAGCATTAGACTATTTGAATCGCCCTGAGGAGGCAGAAAGATTTTATGCCCTTGCCCAAGAAGCATATTCAAATAGAATAAAAAAACTGACTGAGGAAGTATTGTCTTTTCAGAATTCTGGAGATTACAAAGAGTCACTTAAACCTGTTGAACAAATTCTGACAATCGAACCAAACAATAGATATGGTATGTATTTAAAGGCCCTTGCACTTTATAATTTAAAAGAGTATGAGGAATCAATACCTGCATTTGAAAAGTACATAGAGCTCGACCCCAATAATGCGCAAGCTCTTTTCTATCTAGGTAATGCCTCTATTTCACTAGGACAATATGATAAAGCAATAAAAATCTTTGACCAGATTATATCTATAAAACAGAAAGCAGGTGGGGATGATGCAGACAGTAGGTATTACAAAGGCAACGTATTACTTTCTCTCGAGCGCCTCAAAGAGGCGGAAGAAGAATATAAGAAAGCCCTAAACATGTATGAAAAAACTGAAGAAACAGATGAAAAGAGGATTTCAACTTTAGAAAAGTTACGATCGATTTATTCAAATTATCCTGATTATTTTAAATTTGATGAGGCATTATTAATATCGAAAAAAATTGTAGAGTTAGATAAAACTAATAACATTCGGTTCAAGCTGATGTTGTCTGAAGATTTAATTAAGACAAATACTATTGTGGAAAGTAAAAAGATTTTAAAAGAAATTAAGGAATATCCATCTAATGATGGACGCTATAAAAAAATCCACGAATTCCTAATATTGTGTTCTAATTTCTTAGATTCAGATACTTCCAATGATGATAGTGGAATGAAAACTTTTCATGAATTTTTGTCAAGTGAAGAATATGACAGTTCCGAAATAAAGTCTGATTTTTGGAATTTTAATGGGATTCAACAGATTATAAAAGATAGACCAGAAACCTTTAATAAAAATAAAAAGGAAATTTTATTGCAAATTATTGATTCTTTTCAAGATAAGGAAAAAAGAAAAATTGTTAAAGATTCTATTACCTCTTATTTTTCGCATGTTATTGAGGAACAAAAAAAACAGTACAAGAAATTAATACGAATAGGAGGTTATACGATTGTAGCATTAATTGCTCTATTTAGCATCGCAACTATATATTACGCCACCGCATTTCATTATACTGAATATCCTGAAATAGATCTTCCGGAGAAAACAGTGGACTGGACAATTGATCCTGAAGATGAAAAACTTTATTATATTACAAATGAAAAAGATAATACTAAAGAGGGAAAATTTAAGGGAAAATTTGTTGAATATGATATAAGAAGAGATCATTTGGATGCAATTCGCTCACATTTATCTTCGATTTCTTATGAAAATACATACATAAATGGATTTTTAGATTTGGTTTTTCCTGGAAAACCAGAAACAAAGGCACCAATTGAGATACATGCTAATCCTGTAAAGGTAATTCATGACGACAAAAAAGATATTACTTTTATAACTCTTGAAAATGAAAGAAAGTTAAATGTTATTAAAAATGATAAACCAATAATTCTATCTGTTCATGGTTTTCCCACAGATGTTAAATTTGATGACAATTTTATTTATGTATCTACTTCCAAACCCAATGAACTTTCAGTATTCAACTACACGGTTTTAGAAGATGGATCTTTGGAAAATGAAGATAAGACACCAATAAAAACACTTAGTCTTAAATATACTCCACAATCGTTGGCACTGGATGAATCTAATAATATACTTTTTTTCATTAATTCAGATTATACTGAATTGTCATTTGTAGATCTTAGCAAAGAACTCAAAATTGAAGATGTCAAATATATTAATTTGATGGAGGAAAAATTCCTGCCAGGCGTTGTTTTATTTGATGAGAATGAAAAAAGGTTGATTATTCAAAACGTTGCTAGCCGTGACCTTATCATTCTAAATGTAACAAATCCTTCTGAATTATCAAATAATATTAATGGATATTTTGAGGAGCACAAGGAATTGTTTCCCCTGAGTTCCAATACAGCATATGTTGATAATGGAGCAGATAATTCTTTATTTATTTCAACTCCTGATACTAAAATTATTTACAAACTCGTATTCGGGAACGAAGGCGATAAAACAATATACCAGACAGAAATCAAAACTGGTGTTAATCGAGACCTGATCTATGATGACAAGAGAAAAAAATTATTTTATATGTCCTACCCTGAATACAAGATAAACAGAATAGATTCTGATAATGTGAATAGTCCTAGTGATTATGTGGACGTAGAAAGAGATCCTTTCTTTATGAAATTTGATAATGTTGGTTCTATTCTATACGTAACTAATAATAAAGATAATTCTATATCAATAGTAGATGCCGATGAGGATTCACCTATCGATCCTATTCCTATTAAAGGATATTGGCCATCTGATATTGCATTCGACAACAAAGAAAATAAACTATTCATTGTAAATAGTCATTTTAATGAAACCACAGATTCATATGAAAATGATAGTAGTATTTTTATTATAAACAATGCAACTAAGAAATCATTAAGTGATAAAAAGTATAATACAAAATTTGTCCCATTAAAAGGTTTACCCGGTTCTACATCAATTGGAGTAAATCCAATGAATAAGAAAATATATGTATCCAATACATTAAATCAGACGGTATCTGTTTTAGATTATTCTGGGAAGATTTTAAATAAAATCGTTGTAGGCAATGGACCTGTCGACATTGAAGTAAATCCTCACAGAAATTTAGTTTATGCGGCCAATTATGATGATAGTACGCTATCTATCATAAATAGTACAAATGATACGGTTATACAAAATCTAACAGTGGGTCAAGGTCCAAATTATGTCGTGCTAGTAGATAAGAGCAAAATAATTGTAGTCAATACGTTGTCTGACACTGTTTCGGTAATAGATGTTGTTGATGGATCGAATAACAAGTTATATCATAAAGTGACTAATACCGTACTAGTAAGAAAAGACCCTTACTCATTTGCCCACCCAGTTAGTGCAGATTATTATAATGATGGAGATCGAAGACTTCTCTATGTCATTAATACAGATAATAGAATATCAGTGATCGATCCGGACAAATCAAATAATTTTCCAATAGCCGAAATTCCTATTCAGGTCTCTAGGGTTTTAGATTCTCAAGATGTAAGTACACCGGTATCTTCAAATGATGAAATTACATTCACGCCTTCTTTGTCTGGAATTGCGATAAGTCCTAAGAATGGTGATATTTATATATCTTCAAGGGACTACGATATGTTATTCAAATACGATGTAAAAAAATCGAAAGAACATAAAAAAACCGATCATCAAATTGAAAGTATTCAAACTGCAAAGTTTCCATATGGGATAAAAATAGATCAGAATATAGGAAACGTTTATGTACCAAATCTTCGATCAGAATCTGTTCAAGTATTTTCATCAAATAACACTCTCTTATCAGAAATAAAAGCACCAGATTTATCCTATATTGATGTAAATCAGTATACTAGTGACTTGTATATATCTCATAAACATTCAGGCAATATTTCAAAGTATAAATATATTTCTGAAACTAAGGAATTTCAAAATATCGGAAACATCTCCGTTGGTTATTCCCCTTCAGCGATTTTCGTAGATGAATCCGTTGAACGTCTGCTAGTAACGGGAGACAATAAACTAGAGGCATACGATTTAAATAATTACACCCTTTTAACAGCTAATCCTATACCTATAGGACTATCTGCCACCTCAATAGCGGTAGATGAATATGCAAATATAATTTATATAAATGATCCTATTGAAAATGAATATACACTTATCAATGGAACTAATTATAAACCCTTGTTAGAAGATATGCCGGATGTACCTTTATTGGGAACTTATCCATCATCAATGGCTATATCTCAGATGGACGGTTCTCCCTATATTTCTTATGAGAATTCTGATACTATAGAAAAAATTTGGCCATATAAAAAAATTCCAGTAGGAAATTCTCCTGTCGTTATGAGTATAAATGAAAATAAAAAACGACTTTATGTGGTTAATGAAAAATCCAGTGATGTATATATTATTAATACCGAGTCTAATAAAATATTAGGCAAAGTTAAAGTCGGTTATTATCCGAATGCTATAGATGTTAATTTAAAAACAGACGATGTATATGTAACGAGTGGATATACAAACAATATCTTTAAATTTCATGATGATACAATTCAAAAGCCTTTGTACGTTTTCGATGAACATAATAAAAGACTGTCATATATAAAATCTGGTGAATTATCTAAATCTGGTGAATTAACTATTCTGGACATAACAAATAATGGAAACAATTTAACTTTACAATTTCCTTTTGTCGGAAAAGATATTTTAAGTGATTCTAAAAATATCTATGTCTCCTCCGTAGTTGGTGATAAAAAATTAATTTTAAAAATTAACTTAACTGATCAAGATATAACGAAACTAGAAACCAATATTTATCCATCATTTATGGCATTAGATCCAAATAATGATAGGTTATATGTATTGGATGAGAAGGAAAAAAAGATAATAGTAATAGACACAAAGGAATTTAATATACCACCAAATTCTGAAATATCACTAGATGATAATCATATAAAATCCATTATTTCAATGGGCACAGATTATCGATTGAATAAAACCGAAATTTACCTTTTAGATAAAGATTCTAATAGAATTTCTGTAGTAGATGTACATAATAAAAAAATAACTAAAGACATCTCTCTAGAAAGTTTGCATGGCTCACTGGATTCTATAAAGGATTCTATAAAGGTGAATTCAAAAACACATAAGGTTTATGGCACTTTAAACGGTAGTAGTTCGATGTTTGTTCTAAAAAATAGTACAGCTTATAATATTTCCATACCATCATCAAACCTTATAGAGGATATAATATTTACAGATGTCGATACTATGATTCTGAATTCTGATTTGCGATTAACACTTTTAGATTATAATGACTCTATTACAAAATCTGGATTTATACAATACGAAAACACATGTAACAATGCTGCATCATATTATGATCAACCAGATGAAATATTTTTCTTTGATACAAAATTGGACAAAATTTACATAGCTAATCAAGTTGTCAATGATTTAAAGATTTGTGGAGAGATAAATAAGTCCGACGTTCAATTTCATGAAGATTCGAGTCTTGAACACGAGAGACCGTTGCAGAACTAGGCATTCGATCGTTGCTCCTTATGAGATAACTATGGATTTGACGAGGATAGCCGCTACTATATTATACATTCCTAAATATCTAGGAAATCATACATCTCTACACGCATCCTGTAAGGATATTATGATAGTCACTTAATCACAAGCTACCCATAAGCTAAAGTCTCACTTTGGTATGGAGGAATTTAACTTTGGACTCAGTCAACATACAGTAATGGAACATACTAAAAAATTTCCATATCAGCAGAGTGAGAAAACCTATTTTTTGAATAGACATGAACAAAATCTTTATATCACTTTTTTTTTAAGAAGTAACATGAGTAACAGCAACTCCAATTTATATGCCTTATTGATAGGAGTAGATCATTATTTTCCTAACACACTTCCTGGAAACAGTTATTATCCAAGTCTAGGGGGATGTGTCCGGGACATTGGATATGTAGAAAATTTTTTATTAAACAATCTCAAAATGAACAAAGAAAATATAATAAAATTAACATCCTCGCTTGACAACACAACAGGTAGAACGGTTGAATCTCCTGAGAAATTACCAAGTTATAATAACATTAAAAATGCCTTCAATGATATTATAAATAAGGTTCATGAGGGTGATCAGGTATACATCCACTATTCAGGTCATGGTGGAAGGACAAAGACATCAATTCCTAATGTTAAAGGACGAGATGGTCTTGATGAAACTCTGGTTCCAACAGATATCGGTAACTCGGAAGCGCGTTATATCAGAGACACAGAGCTAGCATTTATTTTAAAAAAACTTGTCGACAAAAAAATTATTGTAACTACGTGTTTTGACTGCTGTCATTCAGGCGGGGCAACCCGAGGAAATGGTGGCGCTGTCAAAAGAGGCACAGATATCATTGATGACACGCAAAGGCCACAGGATAGTCTGATAGCTTCCACAAAAGAGCTAGAAGACACCTGGAAATCTCAGGATAATAAAGATTCAAAATCAGGAACAAGAGATGTAAATCAAGGAGGCGATATCTCTGCAAACATGAATGGATACGTATTCCTTGCAGCATGTAGACCTTCAGAATCCGCCTATGAATATCCTTTTGAAGGAAGGGAAAGTAATGGTGCATTAACCTATTGGATGTTAAAATTTCTTTCAAACATGCATCCTCAACTGACATACAAACAGTTACATGATTATATTGTGGCTAAAATACATACACAATTTCCTGAACAAACTCCCATGTTGCTGGGTGCAGGAGACCGCAAAATCTTTGGCAGCGATCGTTTAAAAACTGTATATGCTGCCAATGTAATGAATGTTGATAATAACGAAATTACTTTAAATACAGGTCAAGTGCATGGGATGAGAAAAGGAGCAAAATATGCTATTTATCCATCTGATGTGTCAGATTTTAGCAAGACTGAAACGCGACTAGCAATAGTAGAGATTTTTGAATTAGGATCTACCAATTCCAAGGCAAAGATAACAACTGACTTCAAAAAAGGGAAGATAGAAGTCGGTAGTCAGGGAGTGCTTATCGACCCTGTGAATATTCGTTTAAAGAAAAGGGTTAATCTCGTCTATTCACCTGAGTTGAGAAATAACGAGCTAGAGCACCGAGAAGAGAAAATCCGGGAAGGAAAAGCAGCATTGGATTTAATTCAAAAAATGATTATAGAAAAATCCGAAAGTTTTTTAGAATTGATTTCTAGTGATGATACTACAGCAGATTTTCAAGTATCTTTTAATAACGATGCAGAATATGAAATATGGGATCCAGCGGGTACATCTCTACCCAACATTAATCCACCGTTAAAGATACATGATGGAAATTCTGCGAGAAATTTGATACAAAGACTTGAACATTTATCAAGATATAAAAATATACAGTTGATTGATAATCAGGATCCAGCATCACCTCTGTCAGGCAAACTGATTGTAGAATTATTTGCTCTCCCAGAGGATCATGATCTAGCAGATGGATATGATGACAAATATCTTAAGCCTCTTGATTTTCGAGATAACATCAAGACGGCAAAAACAGGACAAAAAATGGTTATGCGTATAA
>Ga0310902_10000117_pt1 | contig 18094 bp, 16 predicted proteins | sample C24D3metaG_FD_203748 | JGI IMG/M metagenome (GOLD analysis project Ga0310902, IMG submission 203748) | Lab incubated soil microbial communities from West Virginia University Organic Research Farm, Morgantown, WV, United States - C24D3 | ecosystem: Environmental > Terrestrial > Soil >...
CAGGTCGCCGCTCGCGATCGCGGTCGCGACCTTCGACACGTCGCGCAGCTGCACCGTCAGGTTCGACGCCAGCTCGTTGACGTTGTCGGTGAGGTCCTTCCACGTGCCGGCGACGCCGCGCACGTCGGCCTGGCCGCCGAGCTGTCCTTCGGTGCCGACTTCCTTCGCCACGCGCGTCACTTCCGCCGCGAACGACGAGAGCTGATCGACCATCGTGTTGACGGTGTTCTTCAGCTCGAGGATTTCCCCCTTGACGTCGACCGTGACCTTCTTCGAGAGGTCGCCCTTCGCCACCGCGGTCGTTACTTCCGCGATGTTGCGCACCTGCGAGGTCAGGTTCGCGGCCATCAGGTTGACGTTGTCGGTGAGGTCCTTCCAGGTACCGGCGACGCCCTTGACGACCGCCTGGCCACCGAGCTTGCCTTCCGTGCCGACCTCGCGCGCGACGCGCGTGACTTCGGACGAGAACGTGCCGAGCTGCGCCACCATCGTGTTCACGACCTTGGCGGTGCGCAGGAATTCGCCGGTCAGCGGCCGATCGTCGATCTCGAGCGACATCGTCTGCGTCAGATCGCCTTTGGCCACCGCGCCGATGACGCGCGCGACTTCAGTGGTGGGCTGCACCAGGTCGGAAACCAGCGTATTGACGGATTCGACCGCGGTACTCCACGCGCCTTCCGCCGACGGCAGCTGCGCGCGCTGTTTGACGTTGCCGGCCTTACCAACAACGGTGCTCAACCGCTCGAGCTCTTTCACCAGCCGCTCATTGCGCTCGATGGTCGTGTTGAGGGCGTCACAAATCTTTCCGGCCAGGCCCGTGCGATCGTCGGGCATGCGGACCGTGAAGTTGCCCCGCTGGTAATCGGCCAACACGCTGTAAAGAACCCGGAGGTCCAGGGTGTCGGTCCCGGCGCCGCCGCTCATCGACGCGCGCACTTTACTTCCAGCGGCCTTCGGACGGGCCAAGTGCATATAGGGTTACCTCATCTGGTGAAACGCGACCTTCCGATGCAAGGACTAGTCCCACAAAATTTCAGGGCTTTTACCAATGAATTGCCCTTAATGTGTAACGTTTTGCACACCCTCCTGATGGGTTGGGTAACTCAAGCGTGATTCGTGCGGGAACGTGCAGGCGGTAACCGGGAACCGGAATTCCAGAGATAACCCGCCGGCTCCCGGATCCCGGTCCCCGGCTCCCATGTTTTCGTGGCACCGAACTTGAAGTCCAAGGCAGTGTCGGGCGCGTGGCCCGTAGGAGGACCGATGAGTTTGAAGAACGTATATCTCGGAATCGCTTTAGTGAGCGGCCTCTCTCTCGCAGCGTGCTCGAACACTGCGGCCGGCGCCAAGAAGGACGCCGAAGAGAATGCCGCCAAGACGGCGGCTGCCGCCGACAAGGCGGAAGACAAGGCCCAGGCGGCCGGTGAAAAGGCCGCGGCTGAAGGCAAGGAAGCGGCGGCTGAAACCAAGGACGCGGCGCGCGACGCCAGCGGTGCACTGAAGGCCGCCGTCGAGACGATCGATGTGAAGTCGGCGCTGATGGCCGATCGCACGGTCGACGCCAGCCACATCAACGTCGACACGTTCCACGAGACGAAGACCGTTGTGCTGAAGGGTTCCGTGAAGACCGCGACCCAGCGTGACGAAGCGGCGCGCATTGCCGCCGCCGAAGCGCCGGGCTATCGCATCGACAACCAGCTGACGGTGGTTCCGAATCCGTAGTTGTGGGATCCGGCTTCGGCCGGATCACTTTAGGAGCAGGACATGAACGACGACATCCTGAAAGGCAAATGGGCCCAGCTCAAAGGCCGGGTCAAGGAGCAGTGGGGCAAGTTGACCGACGACGAGATCGATGAGCTCGATGGGCGTCGCGATCAGTTGGTCGGCAAGGTGCAGGAGCGCTACGGCATCGCCCGCGATCAAGCGGCGCGTGATGTCGAGAACTGGCTCAACAACACCGCCTCAACGTACTAAGAGATCCGACGATCTCGATTTGGGATCTCGGATTTCTGATTTCCGGGGGTAGACCGAAGGTGGGCGCTCGCGCGCTTCCTTCGGTCCTTGTTTTGCAAGCTCGGCCGGCCGGAATGGCGCACAGTGATAACGTCTCGTCCCTGCGAATGGCGTTCCTGATTGCCTTCCTTCTTATAATTTCGATCGCCTCAAACGCTTTCGCGCAGACTCCCCGTTCCGGCCAACTCGACGAACTCAAACAACTTTCCATCGAAGAGCTCGCTGATACCGACGTGACATCGGCGAATCGCCGCATCGAGCGCCTCGCCGACGTGGCCGCGGCGATCACGGTGATCACCGGCGAAGATCTGCGCCGCATGGGCGTGACGAATCTGGCCCAGGCGCTGCGTCTCGCGGGACACCTGCACGTCTCGCAGATCTCCGGCCCGCAGTACGGCATCGCCGCCCGCGGCTTCGCTATCAGCACCGCCAACAAGATGCTCGTGCTGATTGACGGGCGCACGGTCTACTCCCCGGTTTTTGCCGGCGTGTTCTGGGAAACGCAGGACGTCGTCATCCCGGATGTCGACCGTATCGAGGTGACGCGCGGTCCCGGCGGCGCCGTCTGGGGCGCGAACGCGGTCAATGGCGTAATCAACGTGATCACGAAGCGCGCGACGGAAACGAAGGGCACGCTCGTCAATGTGTCCGTCGGTTCGAGCGTGCTCGGGCCTTACATGGTGCGGCATGGCGGGCGCCTCGGGAGCGCCGGTGCGTATCGGGCGTACGTCAAGGTCCGCTTCGAAGACTCGCATCAATTGCTGACGGGCGCGGATGCCTTCGACGATTTCGACTTCGGTCAAGCGGGCTTCCGCGCCGAATCCGATCCCTCGCGCCGATCGCAGATCGTGGTGCAGGGCGACATGTATACCGGCACCACGGGATTATCGAGCACCGCCGAGGCCAACCTGTCGGGCGGCAACCTGCTGGGGCGGTGGACGGTTGCCGGGGCCAGTCACGTTACCAACATCCAGGTGTATTTCGATCACACCTATCGCCGCGTGCCGGCCCAGTATCGCGGTGTCCTCACCACGTTTGATGTCGACGCGCAGCATCACTGGAACGCCGGCCGCCACAACATCGTTTTCGGCACCGGCTACCGCCGTTATGACGGCGACGATCTCGGCGATGGCCCCGGCTTTTTCTTCGAGCCGCGCGAGCGCACCTCCGACCGCGTCAACATTGTCGGGCAGGACGAGATCAGGGTCGCCCGCGGCGTGTTCGTGACGGTCGGATCCAAGTTCGAGCGCAACGAATTTACCGGCTTCGAAATCCAGCCGACGATCCGCGCCCGATGGAGCGCGCCACACCGCAGCGTGTGGGGCGCCGTGTCCAGGGCCATGCGCGTGCCGACGCGCTTCGATACGGACCTGCGCTTCCGTTTTCCCGGATCGACCACGGCGCTGCTGCTGACCGGATCGCCGACGTTCGAGTCCGAGACCGTGATCGCGTATGAAGCAGGCTACCGGCACCAGATTCAAGAGCGCGTCTCGGTCGACATCGCGACCTACGTCAACCGCTACGACGATCTGCGGACGCAGGAGTTTCGACCCGGTCAGCCGATTACGCTGATGAACATGATGAACGCGCTGACGCGCGGCGTCGAAACCACGGTGTCGGCGCAACTCCTGCCCCGGTGGCAGGTGCACGTCTCGCACGCCTACAACTGGAAAGAGCTCACGTTCGATCCGGGCAGCAACGATCCGACGCACGGCACATCAGAGGGCAACGACCCGCGGAACATCTTCAAGCTGCGCTCCTATACCACGGTATCGAACCGGATTGAGGCCGACGGGTTCTTCCGTTACGTCGCCTCTCTGCCGCAACCGGCCGTCGATGCTTACACCGAGCTCGACTTGCGCTTCGGCTACCGCATCAGGCCCGGCTGGGATCTGTCGTTGATCGGCACCAACCTCCTCCACGATCGTCACCTCGAGTTCCGGGCCGGCACCGCGCCCGAAACCTACGAGCGCGCGATCGCTCTCAGATCGGTATGGCGCTTCTGAAATCCCCGCGCCTCCGTGCCGGCATTGTCGCGATCGCCGTGTGCCTCGGCGGCGGCGCGAATTTGCGCGCGCAGACGGCGGCCGTTCCGATCGAAGCCAACGTCAAGGCGGTCTTCCTCTTCAATTTTGCGAAGTACGTCACATGGCCGCCTGTCAACCTCGGTGAACGATCGCCCGCCGAAGTCCGCGTCTGCGTCACCGCCAATGACGCGTTCTTCGCGTTGCTGAAGGCGGCGGTGCAGGGCGAGGACATCGACGGCAAGCCGCTGCTGCCGATCGCGCTTGAAGGTCTGGACGAGGCGAAGACCTGCCAGATTCTCTACGTCGGCGATTCGCGGACCGCCGATGCGAAAGCGTGGTTCGAGGCGGTGAAGGGCTCCCAGGTGTTGACCGTTGCCGATGGCCCGTTGAATGACGACAGCGTCATCGCGTTTGTCCGCGACAGCAACCGGATCCGCTTCGATATCAACCGCGCGGCGGCCAGCCGCCGCAATCTCAACGTCAGCTCGAAGTTGTTGCGGTTAGCGCGGGAAGTGAGGGACCGGTAGTGTTCAGCCGGCTCTCTATCCGTCAGAAGTTGACAGCGATGCTGATGATCACGAGCGGCGTCGTGCTGTTGCTTGCCAGCGCCGCGTTCGTCATCTGGGATTTCTACCGGTTCCGCGCCGACATGCAGGCCGACCTGGTGACCGAGGCGCAACTGGTCCTCGACAACACTGAGGCCGCCATCACCTTCAACGATCCCGACGCGGCCGCCGAAACGCTCGAGATGCTCGAGATTCATCCGCACTCGCAGCTCGCCTGTTTGTATCTGCCCAGCGGCAACGTGTTTGCGTGGAGAAGCTTCAGGGGGCCGACCGACACCTGTCCGGCAACAGCGACCCCCGGCACGGTGCAGGTCACGGGCAACCGCATGTTCGTGACCGAGCAACGCGCCCGCGGCCGCGACCGGGGTGCGGTGCTGCTGATCGGCGTCGATCTCGACGCGCATCGCGCGCGCATTCGCACCCAGGCAACGGCGGTGGCCGCGATTCTCGTCGCCGGCCTCCTGGTGTCGTTCCTGCTGTCCACGTTCCTGCGCGGAATGGTGGCGAAACCCATCGCCGGCCTCGCCTCGACCGCGCGCGAGATCGCCGATCGGGGCGACTACTCCATTCGCGCGGCGAACCCGAGCCACGACGAGATCGGCGTCCTCATCCAGACCTTCAATCGAATGCTCGACGAGATCCAGGCGTCGCAGCGCGAGCGGGCCGATTTGCTCGATCGCGAGCAGCAGGCGAATCGCCTGAAGGACGAGTTTCTCGCGACGCTCTCGCACGAGCTGCGCACGCCGTTGAATGCCATCGTCGGATGGGTGCACCTGCTGCGCCGCGGCCACCTGCCGCCGGAAGAGATCAAGCACGCGCTCGAGCGCATCGATCGAAACGCGCACGCACAGGCGAGGCTGGTCCAGGATTTACTCGACGTGTCCCGCATTACGACCGGCAAGCTGCTGCTCGACGTCCGCGAGATCGATCTGGCCACGGTGGCCCTGAACGCGATCGACGCGTGTCGTCCCGCCGCCGAGGCGAGACAGGTCGCGCTGGTGACGCAGTTCGCCGGCACGTACCCGACGATGGGCGATCCGGATCGCCTGCAACAGGTGTTGTGGAACCTCATCTCGAACGCGGTGCGGTTCACGCCCGCCGGCGGCACCGTCAGCGTCACGATCGCCCGAGCGGACGAGACCGACACGATCCACGTGCGTGACAACGGCGCCGGTATCGAGCCGCAATTCATTCCGTTCATATTCGAACCGTTCCGCCAGGCTGACGCGGCCAGCACGCGATCGCACGGCGGGCTCGGCATTGGCCTGACGATCGTGCGGCGCCTGACCGAGATGCACGGCGGCACCGTCTCGGTGGCGAGCGATGGTCCTGGCAAGGGCGCGACGCTCACCGTGACACTGCCGGTGCGCCGGACATCGTCAGCGATCCATCTGCCGATGCACGAGCGTCAGCGTGTCGCGTCCCTGGCGGAGGCGACGGTCCTCGTCGTCGAAGACGATGAAGACACGCTCGAGTTGCTCGAGTCGACGCTGAGACTGGCGGGCGCGACGGCCCTCGGCGCGCGATCGGTCGGCGATGCCATGCGCGTGGTAGACGGGCACAAGATCGACGCGCTCGTCAGTGACATCGCGATGCCGGGACAGGACGGCTACACGCTCCTCACGTTGTTGAAAGATCGGCTGGGACCGGCGATGCCTGATGTCAGCGTCGCGCTCACTGCGTACGCGAGCCGGGCCGATCGCGAGCGTGCGCTCACCGCTGGCTTCAGCGAACACCTCGCCAAGCCGGTGAACCCCGACATCCTGATTCAAACGCTCGAGGACCTACTCGCCGCGGGCATCGGCGGCGCCAGTACGCGCCGGCCCTCCTGACATCGCGACGGCCGAGGTTGCGTCCGCAGCCCCATGGCTCGATAATTCGTTGGCATCTCTCGACTTTCGCACTGATTCGCGCTTTGCTCGGCGAAGCGCCCGAGGTCTGTCGATGATTACGACCGGTTTTTCTGAAGCGATCGCCGATCGGATCGCTGCGGAGCACGCGTTGCTCGCGGCGCGGTGGTTTGCGAGGCTTCGCGACCTCTTGCCCGTCGCCGCTGACGAGGTCTTCCCGAGCGACAGCCTGCTCGACCACATCCCGTCGCTAATCGTCGACATCAGCGCGTATGTGAAAGCCCCTGAGGATCAAGCGATTGCGGCGAACACGCTCGTTGGCGAAAAGGCGCGCGAGCTCGGCACCTTGCGCCACCAGCAGCGGGCGTCGTTGCACCAGGTGTTGCGCGAATATCAGTTGCTCGGCTCGATTCTGCTGCGCTTCGTCGAGGACGAATCGATACGGCTGATGCTGACGCCGCCGCCTGCGGAATGCGTGGCCGTGGTCTCGCGGCTGCATCACGCCGTCGCGGTGCTGCTGCAGGAAACGGTCGAGACGTTTGTTGGTCTCTACACGCAGACGATTACCGACCAGTCCGAGCGGCTGCGCCAGTTCACCCGGATGGCGACGCATGAATGGCGACAACCGCTGGCGCCAATTTCGACGGCGGTCTCGCTCCTGCGATCGCCGGTGCTGACCGAAGCCCAGCGGGCACAGACTGTCGAGCTAATCGCCCGCAACGTGACCAACCTCGTCGACATGACCTACAAGCTGGAGCGGCTCGCGCGGGTCGACGGCGGCGCCGACAACGCCAGCCTGCAAGACGTGTCGATCGCGGCAGTGGCCGCTGAAGCGGCGCGGCAATTGAGGGAGATGGCTGAAGCCCGGGACGTCACGCTGGTGATCGCCGACGACATGCCGACGATGATTGTGGATGTCGGCCGGCTGGAGCTGGCGCTGGTCAACCTGCTCTCGAACGCCATCAAGTACAGCGATCCCGCGAAGACAGTGCGAGTGGTCGAGATCACGGGGCGGCGGTTGCCGGACGCGAGCGTCGAAATCTGCGTGCGCGACAACGGCATCGGCATTCCCGCGAATCGCATCGACCGGATCTTCCGGCGATTCACCCGCGCTCACGCCGATCGCGCGGAACTCGACGCCGTCAGCGGCGTGGGCCTGGGGCTGGCGATTGTCGACGACTGCGTGACCGCCATGAATGGCACGATTACGGTGGAGTCAGCAGAGGGCACCGGCACGCGGTTCTGCCTGACGGTGCCGCCGGCGGCCACACTGGAGCTGCGGCCGCTCGCATCGCAGTAGCAGCCGCTAGCCCTTCTTCCAGTCGGAATTGAAGATGTCGGTCATGCGCTTCACGACGCGCTTGTCGCGAGTAATCAATCCCACCTCGCGGCGTTCGTCGAGCTCCAGCTTGCGCAGGCTCTGGCTGCCGACGAAGGCCGAGCTGCCGTCACGAATGATGGCGCGCACGTGCAGCTTCAATCGCGTGAACGGCTTGACGCGCCAGCGGATCGCCTCGATCCATTTCTTCTCGACCTCGCCGATGACCCTGATCGCCACGCCGGCCGCAGCGCGCTGTTTGATCAGCGTCAGCATGCGATCGTCGCAGAGGTTGACGTCGTAAATCAGCAGTTCCTTGCGGGCCTTGCGAATGTAATCCGCCAGCACCTCGCGGGCGTTCTCGGGACTGACGACGACGCGCGACGACGTCACCACCAGGTCGGTCCGGTTGTGATCGGCGTCGACCACTTTCATGACGTCGCGAACGAGCTTCGGATTGCGCGTGCCCAGTCCGAAACTGCGGCTCTTCTCGACATCCTGCTGCGTGAAATTGAAGCCGAGCACGAACACGCGGCGCCCGTCGATGGCCAGCAGCTTGCCGTGGTAGCGGACCATGTCGTCGGCGGTTCGTGACAGTGTCACACCGACCTTCAACAGCTTCTGTTCGAGCTTGCGCAGCTTGCCGGCGCCGCCGCGATTGGTGTGCGCGATCAGCGCGCGCACCGCGACGCCGCGCTCGACGGCCGCGGTCAGCGCGTCGGCGATCGCGTCGATGTCGAAACGGAAGATGACGATGTCGATCGTCTTCTTCGCGCTCTGCATCGCCTCGATCAGTGGCGCGATGCCGTCGTCCGGTTGCGTGATTAACTGCATGCCCGAGCTAGCTGCAAGCTGCGTGCCGCGCGACCATGGTCACTGGCCGACCGGCTTGGCGTTTTCGTTGCAGATGTACTCGATCAAATCCCCATCCGGCAACAATTCTTGCGGTTGAACGTAGCGGATCTGCTGAGTATACGCCTTGGGATCGTCGATGACGATCTCGATGTCCATGTGGCCGACGTCGCGACGCCGGAACCGCTCAGTCACTTTCATGGCCTCGCTGTGGGGATGGCCTAAGCCATCAAGCCACGTTTTGTCGTTGAAGCCGATGGTTTCAACAACCAGGGTATCGCCCTCCCACTTGCCGACCGAATATCCCAGCCAGGTCGGCTCGGGGTCAGCCGGATGAGCGCGTCCGTCCAAGAAGACCTGCCGGAACAGCGTTTGGGACTCGTACAGGATCGCGATCAAATCGGCTGTCTGAACGATCTTGTACGGATGGGAGTATGCGGACAGGCGCGGTACGCCGGCGGGCAGGCAGCGAATCATCGGGTTATCGCGCATCTTGTTGGCCTGCCGCTGCTTGAACAGTTCTGCCGCCCACGGTTGAAACGGAACCGCGCCTTTGAAATCGCGCATCACGTCGACCATGTACTTCGGCGAGCGAATACCCTCGATGCCGCCCGCCGGATCGTCGGGGTGTTCGACCGCGTCCCACACTCCGGACAAATCGATCTTGCCGTCGGAGGTCCGCGGCGCCGGAGCCGAGAGGTTGGGCGTGCCGTCGGCGTTCCGTGGAACGTGTTTCGCGGGATAGCCGAGCCACTGGGCCTGCACCGAGACCGCCAGCAACGAGAGGATCACGGTCACGAGCGCGCGACGCGAATTCATTTGCCGGCACTCGACGCTGCGAACAATTTCTGTCCGGTCCTGGTCAGAATCACGGCACGAGCGTTGCCGGTGTTCTTCCGTTCCCACGCCCGATACCCTTCGACGCTGACCGCATCACCGACGTTCATGGACGCCCGCTTCCACCCCGCGCGCATCAGCGCGTTGGGACTGCCCATCTCCATCGCCCAGTTGACAACGGCGCCTTTCTCCTCTTTGACGTCGAGATAAAACCAGGTGTGCGGGTTGGTCCACTCCACTCTCGTGACCGTGCCCGTCACCGTGAACGGTGCGTTGATATCGAATTCAGCACGGAAATTGTGGTGCGCGTCAGCTACGGCCGCCGACAGGACCACGAGCAAGGCGACATGACATACCCTCACGAATACCTCCGCGCCGGAATTATAGGCCTTAGCTGCACGCCGCCCAACCATGATCCGCTCCAGAAACGCTAGCCTGTCTGTGCTTTCTGAGCTTTCTGTGGCTCTAGCCGTACGGCTGATCCGCGGACGAACAACGACCGCTATCGTGGAACCATGAACACATGGACATCTCTTTCCAACGAGATCGAAGCCGCGGTTGAAAAGGCCGCGCCCTCGATCGTGCAGGTCCACGGCCATCGCCGTGTCACCGCCGGCCTCGTCATCGCCGACAACCTGATCGTGACGCCGGCTGCTACGGACGATGACAAGGTTGCGGTGCTGACGGGCGATAACCAGACGGCCGAGGGCCAGGTCCTGGGACGCATCGGCAACATGGGACTCACCGTCGTGCGCGTTGACGGGCTCAACCGGCCCGCACTGGTCGTGGCACAGGAACCGAAGCCGGGACATCTCGCCGTCGCGGTCGGCCGCACCTGGAGCGGCGGCGTCATGGCAACGCTCTCACCGATCGCTGTCGTCGGCGGGCCCCTCAGAACCGGACGCACCGGCGCGATCGATCGCGTCATCCGCATTCAACAGTCGCCGCATGGCGCATTGAACGGAGGCGCGCTGATCAACGCCGGCGGCCAGGCGCTGGGCATCATCACCTCGCTCGCCATTCGCGGCACCACCGTCGTCATCCCCGCATCGATCGCGTGGGCGGCGGCGACGAAGGCCGCGTCCGAAGGCGGCGTGAAGCAGGGATTCATCGGCGTCAGCTCGATGCCGGTGCCATTGCCCGAAAAGCAACGCGGCGGACGATCGCAAACGTCGGGTCTGCTGATCAGCCACGTCGCGGCGAACAGTCCTGCCGAACACGGCGGACTGCTGGTCGGCGACGTGATCGTCGGCTTTGGCGGCGAGGCGGTGGATGATCCCGAGTCGCTCGTCACACGACTGCGCGGCAACAAGGTTGGCGCGGCGGTGCCGATTACCGTGATTCGCGGCACTAAGGCTGTCGATGTAACCGTCACCGTCAGCGAGCGTCCTAAGATCAAGGGATAGTGCCTCTGCGAGTGTTCCTGAGCGGACGCGCGTCGGATGCTCTCGACGCGCTGCGACGAAGACTGACGGCGGATGCGAATCTGGAGCTGGTCGATCGCGCCGAGCTGGCGGAAGCCGTGATTTCTCTTCCCCCTGAATCCGCCGCCGCCCAAGGGCTACGGCGGGACAAGCTCTATGAGCCGCTGATCGAATCGCTCACCGCGCGCGAGAATGATGTGCTCGCGCTCGTGGCGGACGGTCTTCCTAATCGCGAGATCGCGCACGCGCTGGCGATCAGCGAGCACACGGTGAAGTTCCACCTGGCGTCGATCTTTGGAAAGCTGGGGGTGTCGACCCGAACCGAAGCGGTTCAGAGAGGGGTGCGACTTGGCGTTATCCAGATCTAGCTTGTCCGCGCTCCGCGCGGACGGGCCTGCGGCCGAATCAGACCTGCTGGACGCCTACTCACATGCGGTGATCACGGCCGTGGACCTGGTCGGTCCATCGGTCGTCAAAGTGGATGCCGGCGGAACGGGATCGGGATTCATCTTCACGCCCGACGGCCTCATCCTCACCAACAGCCACGTCGTCGCCTCGCCTTCGCGACCAGGTCGCTTCGGCGGAGCGAGCCGCGCTCCGCGGATCGGCGTGACGTTGCCAGACGGCCGGGATTTAGTGGCGGACCTCGTCGGTGACGATCCGCACACTGATCTCGCCGTTTTGCGCGTCTCGGCGCCCGATCTGATCGCGGCGCCGTTCGGCGATTCGTCGGCGCTGCGGCCGGGTCAGCTCGTCATCGCGATCGGCAATCCGTTTGGCTTCCAGCACACGGTGACGGCCGGCGTGGTCAGCGCTCTCGGCAGATCGTTGCGGGCGCGCACCGTTCGCTTGATGGAGAACCTGATCCAGACTGACGCCGCGCTCAATCCGGGCAACTCCGGCGGTCCGCTCGTCACCAGCCACGCGCAGGTCGTCGGCGTCAACACCGCGGTCATTCTCGGCGGACAAGGCATCGCGTTCGCGGTGCCGATCAACACAGCACGCTACGTCGTGTCGTCGTTGCTGCGCGATGGCCGCGTGCGCCGCAGTCATCTCGGCGTTGCGGGACAGGACACGGCGATTCCGCGGTTGATCGTCCGCATCCATCATCTTTCGCACGATCGCGGCGTCACGATCACCGCCGTGTCTGAAGGCACGGCCGCGGCCGAAGCGCAATTGCAGCCTGGGGATCTGATCGTGGAATTTGCCGGCGAGCCGGTGCGCAGCGTGGACGATCTGCATCGACTGCTCACCGAGGAACGGATCGGCGAGCTGCTGCCGCTCAAGATCCTCCGGCGCGGCGAGCTGCGCCGCGTGCTCGTGACACCTAGAGAGATCTCGTAGAGGCGCGTCTTTAGACGCGCCTGCGCAGGCGGGACTAAAGTCCCGCCTCTACGTTATTGGTCGCTTAACGCAATCAGCGGATCGGTCTTCGCGGCTCTCCTCGCGGGCAGCACGCAGGCGATGAGCGCCACCGCGAGCAGCATGCCGGCCACGGCCGCGACGACGCGCGGATCCATCGCGCCAGTCTCATACAACTGCGCCTGCAACGTCTGTCGCAGGAAAAACGCGCCGACCAGGCCGAATGCGGCGCCAAGGCCGACAATCAAGCCACCCTCTTTCAACACGAGATTGAAGATGCTGCTCGACTCGGCGCCGAGCGCCATGCGAATGCCGATCTCGCGCCGGCGCTGCGAGACCTGATACGCGAGCACGCCGTAGATGCCGATCGCCGCGAGGAACATCGCCACGCCGGCGAAGCCGGTCGCGAGCAACATCGGCGTCCGGCGATCCATCAGCGAGGTCGACACGCGATCTTCCAACGTGCGCACGCCGTAGAACGGCATCTCCGGATCGATCTGCGCGATCTCGCGGCGGACGGCGCCGGTGAGCGTGTCGGGCACGACGGCGGTGCGGATCGCGATCCCAAGCGTGCGCGCGGGCCCCTGCCGCATCGCCCCGAAATACGTGCCGGTCTTCTGCGCCTGCGTATCCACCAGGCCGCGCAGCCGCATGGTTTCGATGATGCCGACGATGGTGATCATTTGATCCTCACGCGGCTTGGCCAGCAGGTTGTTGATGTCCTGCGGGAAATACATGCGCTTGCCGACCGCATCGCCGTTCGCCCAGAAGCGGCGCGCCAGCCGCTCGTCGATGATCATCACGCGCGGCTTCCCTTCCGCGTCGTCAGCGTTGAAGAAGCGGCCGGCGATCAACTTTGCGCCCATCGCCTCGAAGTAGCCATCAGACACGGACACCTGGCCGGGCGAGATGAGGGACTCGCCCGGCGCCATCTGGTAGCCCTCGGCAAGGATCACGCTGTCGCTATACGACCCACTGAATGGCAGCGTCGTCGTCGTGCCCGCGGCCTCGACACCGGGCAACGCGCGCAGCCGCTCGAGGATGCGTGCCTGCTCGGTACGCAACGCGGCTTCGTCCTTGTAGCGCGATACCGGCATGCTGATCGTTCCAGTGAGCACGTTCTCGACGCGATATCCCGGGTTGATCGTCAGCACCCGCTCGAAACTTGCGAGCAGCACGCCGGCGCCGATCAACAGGATCAACGCGAAGGCGACCTGGCTCGTCACGAGGACGCGGCGCATCAATCGCGGCCCACGCCCCTGGGTGCCGCTGCGGCCTTCCTCGCGGATCACTTGCGCCATGTTGGCGCGGCGCATCGCGACGACAGGAATCAAGCCGACGCCAAGACCCACCAGCGCGATCAGCAGCACGGTGAAACCGACGACCTGTGAGTCGAGCGCGAGGCCGAGGCCGGACGGCAGGCGATCGAATCCAAAGAACGGCGCGGCGCGCAGCGCCCACCAGCCGAGACCGAGGCCGGCGAGGCCGCCGGCGACCGAGAGCACGGTCGATTCCGTGAGCGACTGGCGCGCCAGCCGTCCGAACGTCGCGCCCATCGCGTGCCGCGTCGCCAGCTCGCGAATTCGTGACGTCGACCGCACGAGCACGAGATTGGCGACGTTGACGCAGCCGATCAGCAGCACGAAGATCGCGCCGCCCCACAGCATTGCCAGCGTCGAGCGGCGCTCGCCGATCAGGTCGGATTGGAAGTCGACAACGTCGCTGCCGAAACGGGCGTTCTTGAGGATCTCGCGCCACTGCGGGAAACGCTCGAAGTTGGCGGTATTGATCGCATCGAGCTGGCTCTGCGCCTGCTTGAGCGTGGCGCCCGGCTTGAGGCGGCCGAAGTGCTGCCAGTTGTTGCTGTGCCGCGAGTCGTCTGATTTCTCGCGCGGCGTGAAGGCCGCGGGCCGGAACACCTGCACATCAGGGTTGAGGAACACGAACCCGGGCGGCAGGACGCCGACAATCTTGTACGGCTCGCCACCGAGCCGCAGGTCCTGCCCGATGGCATCGTCACGTCCACCGAAGAGCCGCTGCCAGAAGCCGTGGGTGAGGATGACGACTTTTTCCTGTCCCAGCTCGCCCTGGGCATCGGTGAAGAGCTGTCCGCGATACGGCTGCAATCGGAGGACCCTGAAAAACGACGGCGTGACCTGCATGCCCTGGATGCGCTCGGCGTCGCTGAGTCCGCTGCCGCTGACGGTGACGCCCGCTTCGCGGAACAGCGCCTGCTCTTCGAGCGAGGTCATGTCGCGGCGGCGATCGAAGTAGTCCGGCACGCCGTTCGAGCCGCCGGAGTCGACGCCAGCGCCGGGATACTTGTTGAACATCCGAACCAGCCGGTCCGGCTCCGGGAACGGCAGCGGTTTCAAGAGCACGCCGTTGACCACCGCAAAAATCGCGACATTGGCCGCGAGGCACAGCGCCAAGGTGGCAATGGTTGTCAGGGAGAAGCTGCGGTCTTTCCAGAGCAGGCGTCCCGCAAAGCGTAAATCTTGCAGCAATCGGTCCATGGCTACGAATGTCTACGCTCGGATAAACTCCAAGGTTCCGTGACCATCGAAGAATCTGCCCTCCGCAAGGTCCGCTGGCGCCTGATCCCGTTCCTGTTTCTCCTCTACATCGTCGCGTATCTCGACCGCGTCAATGTCGGATTTGCTGCGATCGACATGAAGCTGGACCTGAAGTTCAGCGACACGGTTTACGGACTGGGCGCCGGGATTTTTTTCCTCAGCTACACGCTGCTCGAGGTGCCCAGCAACCTGTTGGGTGCGCGCTTCGGGGCGCGCGTGTGGATCGCGCGCATCATGTTCACGTGGGGCGTGCTGTCGTCCGCGATGATCTTCGTCAACGGCCCGGCAACGTTCTATGTGCTTCGTTTCCTGCTCGGCGCCGCGGAAGCGGGATTCTTTCCCGGCGTCATCCTGTACCTCACCCAGTGGTTCCCGCAGCGGGAGCGCGCTCGGGCGGTCGGTTTATTCATGACCGCTACGGCAATGGCCGGCGTCATCGGTGCGCCGATTTCGAGCGCGCTCTTGCGGCTGGACGGGGCCTGGGGACTGCAAGGATGGCAGTGGCTGTTTCTGATCGAAGGCCTGCCGGCGATCCTGCTGGTGCCGGTGGTCCTCTTCTACATGACCGAGCGTCCGGCGGACGCGAAGTGGTTGAGCGCCGATGAGCGGGCGTGGCTGATGCGCGAGATGGAGGCCGAACAGGCGGAAAGCGGACAAGCGATCGTCACGCTGCGAGCCGCGCTCGGCACGCTGCGTTTGTGGATCATCGCGCTGCCGTATTTCTGCATCGTCATCGCGTTCTACGGCATCACTTTCTTTCTGCCGCAGATCGTGCAATCGATGAGCAGCCTCGGCTCGGCCACCATCGTCCTGTTGACGGCGATTCCGTACGTCTCCGCCACGATCGGGTTGGTGGTTGTCGGATCGCGATCCGATCGCACGCGCGAACGACGCTGGCACGTCGCCGTACCGTGCCTGATCGGCGCAACCGGCTTCGTGCTGACGGTACTCGCGCCGGCGACGCCGGCGATCGCGTTGACGACCCTCTCGATCGCAGCATTCGGAATCTGGGGCACGCTCGGACCGTTCTGGGCGATTCCGACCGCGTTGCTGCGAGGCACCGCGGCGGCCGGAGGCATTGCGCTGGTGAACTCGATCGGCAATGTCGGCGGCTTCGTCGGCCCTTACCTCATGGGATGGATTCGCGATGCGACCGGCGGCTTCACCGCCGGCCTGCTGACGCTGGCTGCGATCCTCGTCGTCGGGGCGGTGATCGTCTTACGACTGGAGCAACCCAAGGAGCGCCGCATCTAGCGTGCTCTTGCCGTCGAGATACGGCTTCCAGTGCGCGTCGAGGCCGGCCTTGAAGCTGCCGAGACCCTTCTGCTTCCACATCCCGCCGCTCTCGGCATAACCGACGTGCCTGGGAATCACGCTCTTCACCGCTTCGGCGGCGGTGTACCAGATCAGCGCATGGGTGATGCCTTCGCGCGGCGGCGCGGTCTGGTTCGCCTTCGACAATCGCGACAGCCGCGCCATCATCGGCTGATCCCACTGGTGCATCGCTTCATGAAACATTGACTCGAGTCCCAGGGCCCCTTTTGTGCCTTCATCAAGACTCGAGATCACGATCAAGTCGCCGTCGGTTGAATACGCGCCGGCCCAATTCGTGTAGGCACTGACATTGATCTGATAGCCGGCTCTCGGCCAATCGAGCTTGTAGGCGCGCGTGATGTAGTCCCGCATCTGGCTGCCATGCTGGTCGAGCTGACGCGTGAAGTCGCGAACGCGGGCGTGATTCTCCGCTTGATGCTTCGGCCAGAACGCGAGGCGATAGACCTCCGACGCGCGGATGAGCGCGGCTCGCAACTCGGGATCGATCTTCAACGCGCCCGCGGTAGCGTTCGGCGGAACGCGCATCGCGTTCGTGACGGCGATCAGCGCCTGATCGAATACCGCGTCCTTCGAACTCAGGCCGCTGGCATAAAAGCGCACGGCGCCGTCCCAATTCTGGCGATGGCTCTCGCTCAGCCCCTTCAGCCCTGCTTCCTGATCAGCGGGCGCATTGACCACGGCGCGGCGCTGGCTGTCGGGCGTGTGGTTTTGCGCGCGGCCGAGCACGTACAGGAAGTGATGGAGGTTCAACCAGAAGCCATCGGCCTCGAACCGAAAGATCGGCGCGCCAGTCTGGGCCGCGAGGGCGACGGTGACAATGAAAAGCCGCATGCAGCTACGACGCTATCACCGTGGGATGGGTTGGCAAAACTCAGGACTTGACATCGACCAATTCCTTAGTACTAAATAATTAGTATGCGTCCCAAGTCGGACACCCTCACCGGCCAGGAGCTCGAGATCATGAAGGTGATCTGGCCGCGCGGCCAGGCCACGATCCGCGAGGTCTACGACGAGCTGCGCGCCCATCGCACCATCGCCTACACCTCCGTGCAGACGATGATGAACGTCCTCGAGACCAAGGGGCACCTCAAACGCGAGCCCGGCGAGAAGGCCAACGTCTACTCGCCCGTCCGTCCGCAGCAGGCCGTCGTCAAATCGATGGTGCGTGAATTCGTCAACCGCGTCTTCGACGGCTCGGCGAGACCACTGCTGGTCCACCTGCTGAAAGAAAAAGGACTCACCGAACGGGAACGCCGGGAACTGCAGAAGCTGCTCGACAAGGAGGAGTGATGACGATGCCTCTATGGACGGTCGGCGCCTACGCGCTGCAACTGGCCGCGCTTGTCACCGTGGCGTTTGCGGCGACGTGGCTGCTGCGCATCCGGGCCCCGCGTCACTCGTTGAGATTCTGGCAGGCGGTCCTGGCCATCGCCCTGCTCGCGCCGCTCGCACAACCTCGCAGCGTCAACAATCCGGCCGCCCTGGCGTTCATCTCCCAGTCGATCTCGACACCGGCGATCCCGCAAGGCGGCACTCCTGTCGTTGCCGCGGGCCTCGACAGCGCCACGATCGTGCTGTGGATACTCGCGGCTGGAATCATCGCGAGGCTGTTGTGGCTCAGCGTGGGAATCTTCCGGCTCCGTTCGATCGTCGCCGGCGCCACGGTCGACGACTCGCTCAGAGATCTGACAGACGACCTGACGCGATCGCTGGGCGTCACCGCCGCGGTGAGGATCACCGACGATCTCGAAGGACCTGCGACGGTCGGCGTGCGGAATCCGCTCGTGCTCGTGCCGCGATCGGTACTGGGCATGTCCCCCGCCGTGCAGCGCGCTATCCTTTGTCACGAGCTCGTGCACGTGAAGCGCCGCGACTGGATCCAGACGATCGCGGAAGAGATCTGGTGCTCGATCCTGTGGTTCCATCCCCACGCG
>Ga0310902_10000120_pt1 | contig 17924 bp, 14 predicted proteins | sample C24D3metaG_FD_203748 | JGI IMG/M metagenome (GOLD analysis project Ga0310902, IMG submission 203748) | Lab incubated soil microbial communities from West Virginia University Organic Research Farm, Morgantown, WV, United States - C24D3 | ecosystem: Environmental > Terrestrial > Soil >...
GGCGCAGCACGAGGCGTTGAAGCAGTCGCGTCAGGATCTCGAGCAGCTGCGCAACGAAATCTCCGAGTTCCACAAGTCTCACGCCGAAGCGGCGCAGCTGCGCGACAAGCTGTCGGCGGATCGCGCGTCGCTTGAAGCGTTCGGCGAGCGCGCGACGACGCTACTCAGCCGCACACCAGAGCTCGAGTCGAAGATGGACGCGGTGCTCAGCAAGATGAGCACGGTCGACGAGGGCACCCAGGCGGCGACCAGGCTCGGCGAGCTCGCGGCCGAGCTCGATGCGCAGCTGACGCGCGTCGGCGCGCGGCTGCAGTTCATCGAGAAGCTCGAGAGCCGCGTCAACAACCTGCACGTCCTCACACAGGACAACGATCGCAAGCTGGCCGAACAGCTGTCGCGCCGCAACGAGGTCGAAAGCCTCAAGAGCCTGTGCGACACGCTCGGCACGCAGGTCGTCGACGCCCAGCAGAAGCTGGACGGTGTCGCCGCGATGCAGATCAAGCTGCTGCCGATCACGTCGCAGGTGGGGACCCTGGTCCAGTCACTGGAGAAGTCGCAGGCGCTCGCGCAGTCCGTCAAGCAGGAGGAAGGCGTCATTCACGAGCAGACCGCCCGCCTGACCGAGCTCGTCGAGCAGGGTCGCAACCTCGCCGCCGAAACCGCAGAGCGGTTGAAGCAGGTGCAGACTGTCAGCGACGATCTCGACCGCGCCGCCAAGATCAAGGAAGAGCTCCTCACCGAGCTGGCCCGCGTCCAGGCGCGCCAGCGCGACGCGGTCACGCAAACCGAGGCCGCCGAAGATCAGCTCAAGCGCGCCGAGACCATGGTCAAGCAGCTCGAGCAGCGCCGCACGCAGCTGGCGTTCTCGGAAAAGAAGATCAGCACGTTCGAAGGCCGCCTCTCAGATCTGACCCGGGCCACCGAGAGCGTGGAGCAGAAGATCAAGTCGATCGCCGAGCGCGAGGCGCTCGTGCAGTCGGTGAAGGCCGAAGTCGAGAGCGTCTACAAAATCAGCGCCCGCAGCAAGGCGGATCTGCAGTTCGTCACGGATCACCGCTCGGAGGTGACCGAACTGCGCGCCAAGGTCGAGGACCTGCTGGGCCGCGTCGGCGACACCGACACCAAGATCCTGGCGATCGAGGAGCGCCGCAAGATGGTGGAAGACGTGCAGACGCGCGCCAACGCCATCACCAACCTGCTCGATGACATCAACGTCAACCTCGAAATGCTCGGCGAGCAGCGCGCCGTGATCGATCACGTCGGCGAGAAGATCGCCCGGCTCGACTTCATGGTGCAGGAAGCGCAGAACACGCTGCGCGCGCTGCAGCGTGAGCGCGAAGTGGCCGAGCGCATCGAGCAGGGCATCAGGTCCCTGCGCGCGACCAGCAGCGGCGCCGGCAAGCTGATTGCCACCGCCTGATTGTTATTGGGTGTTGACGGCGCGCGGCGACTGGATCAGGAGCTGCGTGCCGACCTTCAGGTTCGTTGTCCGCAACTTGTTCCAGCTCTTCAACTGAGTGATGGTGGTGCCGGTCTTTCGCGCAATTGCCGACAACGTGTCGCCGGCCCGCACCTTGTAGGTCCGCGCCCGTGACGGCGTGACCGGTGACTTGGTCTCTTCGGTCGTTTGCGCGAGCACGTCGGCGACGATCGTCTCGGCGACTTTCTCCAATTCACCCGAAGATGCGCGCGCGAGCAGCGCGGCTGACGGCATGCGCGGAATGATCAGGCGCGCGCCGGCGTTGACCCGCGACGTCGTCCGCAGGTAATTCGCTTCGGCGAGATCGGTGCGGTTGACGCCCAGTTTCTTCGCGATCGACGCGATCGTCTCACCGCGCTTGACGGTGTGGAACTGCATCGCGTTCAGCTGTCCCGGCTCGGCGGCCGCGAGTCCTTCGCGAACCTTGTCCGCCGCGCCCTGCGGCACCTTGATCGTGTACTCGCCCTTTTTCACCGGCGTCGTCCAGCGGCGGAACTCAGGGTTGAGCGCCTGGATGTCGTCCATCGGCACTTCCGCCCATTCGGCGACGCGGCGCAGATCGAGCGCGGGCGGGACGATCACGGTCTCGGTGAGCGTCGGCACGATCGGCACGATGTCGAAGCCGTACTGCGCGGGATTCTTCGCGATGATGATCGCGGCCAGGATCATCGGCACGTAGTCGCGCGTTTCGCGCGGCAGGAACTTGGTCGTCGACGTCAGCTGCCAGAAATCGTTCTTGCGGCTGCGCGTCAGCGCGCGCTTCACGCGTCCGGGGCCGCCGTTGTACGACGCCATTGCGAGATGCCAGTCTTCGAACATCCCGTGAAGCGTCTTGAGATACTTCGCCGCCGCCTGCGTGGCCTTGGTCGGATCGGCGCGCTCGTCGAGATACCAGTCGGCGCTTAACCCGTTTTCGAGCGCGGTGCCGCGCATGAACTGCCACACGCCGCGCGCCTTCGCGCGTGACAGCGCCGACGGCTTGAACGCGCTTTCGATCAGCGGGATGTAAGCGAGATCGAGCGGCAGCCCTTCCGCGCGGAAGGTCGCCTGGATCATCGGCAGGTACTGCACGCCGCGCGACAGGCCCTCCGTTAGGAACTCGCGAAGCCGCCCCTGGAACAACTCGACGTACCTGAGCACGCGGTCGTTGGTCGGAATCGGGATGTCGTGGATCGTCGCCTCCAGGTCGGCCTGGACCGCTTCCGCGGTCGCCGCCTTGGGTGCGGTCGATTCGAAGGTCTCAATCGCGAGCAGCGCGTCGATCGCCGCCGGTTCGGACTTGGTCTCCGAGAAACCGTCGCCCGTGGTCAGCGCGGCCTGTTCGAGCACGCTGATGCGATCGACCAGGCGCTCGAAATGCTCGCGGAGCCTCGGTTCGGCGCGCGCGCCGTCGGGCGATTCAAGCAGGGTATCCAGGGCGCGATCGAATTCGGCCTTCGCGCTTTGGAGGTGCCCCACCGCGAGCTCCTTCCGGCCGGCTTCGAAATGCGTGTCTGAATTCAGAATCAGGATCGCGATCGGATCAGGCGTCGGCTCTGGAGTAGGAGTGGGTGGAGCAAGAGGTGCCGGCGCCTGAGGGACGACCTTGACCGCCGTCGAGCCGGGTCGAGACACGCATCCTGTGATCAGCAGGGCGCCGAGAACCGGCACGATGGGGAGGTATCTCTTGCTGGGCATTCACACCGAGAAAAAGAGGGCGCCCGAAAGGGTAACACGTGAGCTAAGGACGGGTCAAACCTTTCGGGCTCAGCTGTTTACGAAGAGGGCCAGCCCGCGTGCACAAAAATTCTGGCTGCTTCTCCTGCGTCGCGAGCGGCCGGGGTAATGATGGTCCGCTCGCCGATCAGCAGTTTCCGGCCATCTTTGACGGCCTGCCGCACGTCGTCTTCGCAAATGAATTTTTCAGGCTGAGCTGTAGAACCAGGTGCCTGGGCCTCATGGAGTGCACTTGATGCCTGAGGTGCCAGCCCTCGCGACGCCAGAAACTTGTCAATCCGGCTCGTCAGTACGACGTTTGAAATCGCCTCAGGGGGCGAATTCTCGGGCGCTCGTGGGAGGGGCACTTCAGGCACTCTGGCCACCTCAGGCACCGTTCGCGTCGCCGGCCGCAGTTCGTACGCGACGCGCTTGACGTTGATCAGATGTCGCGGCGAAATATTGTCGGACGTGATGTTGCCGCCGAAGCCGCCGCATCCCAACGTCATCGCCGGATCCAGGCCCGTCGTCAAACCAATCGATCCGTGCGTCGTCGGCGTGTTGACGCAGATGCGATACGCCGGCTTGTGCAGTCCAAACTCGAGGATGACGGCGTCGTTCTGCGAATGGATCGACATGGTGTGACCCATGCCGCCGTAGCGCAGGATTTCCTTGCAGCGCTCGCATCCCTCTCGCCAGTCCTTGACGATGTAATAGGAGAGAACGGGGCAGAGCTTCTCGAACGAAAGCGGATAGTCACGCCCGACGCCCTTGAGCTCGGCAATCAGTGCCCGCGTATTCGCAGGAACAGTAATGCCGACCTTCTGCGCGATGAACGTGGCGGACTTTCCAACGAACGCAGGATTCGGCAGGCGCTGCGGCGTGACGAGTTGCTTGGCTAGCGTCTCTGCTTCAGCGGCGGAAAGGAAGTAGCCGCCTTGATCGAGAAACTGCCGTCGCGTTTCCGCTTCGATCGCCTGATCGACGACGACGGAATTTGGCGAGGAACACAGCAGGCCGCCATCGAACGACTTTCCGATGAGGATGTCGTTCGCCGCCTTGCGGACGTCCGCGCTTGATTCGATGTAGCAAGGCGCGTTGCCGGGACCAACGCCATATGCCGGCTTGCCGGCGCTGTAGGCGGCGCGGACCAGGCCCATGCCTCCGGTTGCGAGAATCACCGAGACCTCGCGCGCTTTCATCAGTTCCTGCGTGCCTTCGAGCGTGACGGTCTTCATCCACCCGATCGCTCCGTCCGGCAGCCCGGCCCGTCGGCCGGCCTCGTTCATGATGTCGGCGGTGCACGTGATGCAACGCGCCGCCGACGGATGCGGCGTCATCACGACCGCGCATCGCGCCTTGATCGAGATCAGGATCTTGTAGATCGCGGTCGAGGTCGGATTCGTCGAGGGAATCACCGCCGCAACGACGCCGAACGGTTCGGCGATCTCGATGACCTTCTTGTCCTCGATGCGGTTGATCACGCCGACCGTCTTCATCGGCTTGATGAACTCGTGCACGCGCTGCGATGCGAAGAGGTTCTTCTGCGTCTTGTCGGCGACGACGCCGAAACCCGTCTCTTCCACGGCCAGGCGCGCGAGCGCCTCGGCCTGCGGCGTTACGGCCGCGGCCATGGCGTCGACGATCGCATCGACTTGCGCTTGAGAGAACTCGGCGAGGAGGAGCTGCGCTTCCTTGGCGCGGCGCGCCAGCGCGCGTGCTTCTGCGATCGAAGCGAGATCTTTGTCGGTTGGCGCGGACGCGGTGACTGCAGCCACGGTTAAGTCCTAGGACCGTAAGACCCTAAGACCTCACGACTTCGGAAGGATCCGTTCGACCTCGGCGTGCGGCCGCGGAATGACGTGAACGGACACGAGCTCGCCAACGCGGCGCGCCGCGGCGGCGCCCGCGTCGGTCGATGCCTTGACGGCGCCAACATCGCCGCGCACCAGGACCGTGACGAATCCGGCGCCGATGTACTCCGTGCCGACGAGCGTCACGTTCGCGGCCTTCACCATGGCGTCGGCGGCTTCGACCGAGCCAATGAAGCCCTTCGTTTCGACCATGCCCAGAGCGTCGCGCAATGTGTCCATCGGAATGGCCTGCATGATATTCTTGTTCGCCAACCTATGCAACGAAGAGAGAGAGTGAGAGGCTTTGTGACGGCCTGTGTACTCACGGCCATGGCCGTGACCGCGGCTGCTTGTAGTAAAGCGGAGGACACGACGCCGCCCGTCGGCACGATGCAGGTGTCGCTGTCGCGACCCAAGGTTGCGCTGGGTAGTCCCGTCGAAGTGACCTACAAGTTCACCGTCGCACAGGGCGCGCCGAGTCTCGGCCAGCGACGCGTGTTCGTGCACTTTCTCGACGCCGATGAAGAGTTGATGTGGACCGACGATCACGATCCGCCGACGCCGACGGCGGAGTGGAAGCCGGGCCAGACGATCGAATACACCCGCACGATGTTCATCCCGAGCTATCCGTATGTCGGCGCCGCGAAGATCGCGGCCGGCGTGTATACGCCGGGCAACAACGAGCGGCTGAAGTTGTCCAATGAAGATCGCGGCGATCGTTCCTACAAGGTCGCCGACTTCGAGCTGCTGCCGCAGACCGAAAACATCTTCGTGATTTTCAAAGACGGCTGGCATCCCGCCGAGGTGGTGACCGAAGGCGCGGGACGCACCGAATGGCAGTGGACGAAGAAGGACGCAACGATCGCGTTTCGCAATCCGAAGCGTGACGTCGTCCTCGTGCTGCAGGTCGACAATCCGGCCGCCGGACCAAACTCCGCGCAGCAGGTCACCGTCCAAATCGGTGACCAGGCGCTGACCACGATTCCGCTGTCGTCGACGACCGCGCCGGTGTTGAAGTTCCCGGTCACGGCTGCGCAACTTGGCACGGGCGACATGGTGGAGATGAAATTCACCGCCGATAAGACGTTTGTGCCGGCGCTCGAAGGGTCGATGAAGAGCGGCGACCCGAGAGAGCTCGGCGCGCGCTTCTTTCACGTGTTCGTTCAGTAACGATGAAGCTCACCGCGATCGCCGCCGCTGTACTTGCACTCGTGGCCACGGAAGCCCGCGCGGATATCGTTGTGTTCAAGAACGGCCGCACGATGTCGGTCAAGTCGTGCCTGGTTGAAGCCGATACGGCGACGTTGCGCCTGCGCGGCGGCGGGGAAGTGACGTTCCCGGCGTCCCTCGTTGCGCGCGTCGATCCGGATGAAGTGCCTTATCCGGAAGACGTGCCTGTGGCAGCCGTTGCACCCGATGCACCCGATGCACCTGTTGCCTCCTTTGCCCCGGTGGCATTGGCGCTGGTTCCCGAGGCAGTGCTCGCGGCTCGCCCCTATGCGGAACTGATTTCGACCATCGCCGCGACGCACAAGCTGGATGCGCGCCTGGTGCACGCGGTCATCGAGCAGGAATCCAATTATCAAGCCCGTGCCCGATCGAACAAGGGCGCGAAGGGATTGATGCAGCTGATGCCGGACACGGCACGGCAGTATGGCGTGCGCAATTCGTACGATCCCAGGGCTAATCTCGAGGCCGGTGTGCGGCACCTGAAGGACCTGCTGAGCCGGCTCGAGCTGCCGCTCGCGCTCGCGGCGTACAACGCCGGTGAAGCGACCATTAGGCGCTATGGCGGCGTGCCCCCCTACGCCGAGACCCAGAACTACGTCCGCAGCATCCTGCGGCGGGTTGGGGTCACGCCCGGTCAGGCCGGCACAAATTAGTTCACGACTAACACCGGCCAGGTGGTCGTCCGATATCGTCTAAAGGGGTGGGAAATGATGCCCCGAATCCGTATAATCCCCTGTGAGTCAACCTTTTAGGGATGGAGTACCGCTGCCGCCTCGGCACTACGTCTGGCGAGATCATCGAGGGCATTTACGTCGCCCAAAGCGAAGCCGCCCTCAGGCGTGAGCTCGAGGAAAAAGGCCTGCACGTTCTGGCACTCAAGCCGCGGCTCGGCCTGGGCGGCATTAGCTTTGGCGGCGAGAGCCGCAAGATCAAGCGCCACGAGTTTCTCGTGTTCAACCAGGAGCTTGCCACGTTGTTGAAGGCGGGCATGCCGCTGGTCCAGTCGCTCGACATCCTGCGATCGCGCCTGAGCAACCCGCTGTTCAAGTCGGTGCTCGACGACGTGTACGAAAAGGTGCGCGGTGGCACGGCGCTGTCGGACGCGTTCTCCGCGCATGGCGATCTCTTCCCGTCGGTCTATACCGCGTCGCTAATGGCCGGCGAGCGATCGGGCAATCTCGACGCGGTGCTCCGCCGCTTCGTCGCCTACTCGAAGACCATCGACACGGTGCGATCGAAAACCATCTCGGCGATGATCTACCCGGTCATCCTGGTGGCGCTGGCGATGGTGCTGGTTGCCATCATCGTCGTCAAGGTGGTGCCGACCTTCGCTGAGTTTTACGGCAGCTTCAATGCGCCGCTGCCGCTCTCGACGCGCATGATCGTGGCGGTGTCGGACATCATTCGCGCGCAGCTCTGGCTGATCCTGATCGCGCTCGGCGCCGCCGCCCTCGGGTTCTACACCTGGATCAAGCAGCCGGGACGCGGCGCGCAGTTCGATCGCTGGGTCCTCAAGCTGCCGATGATCGGCGGGAGCGTCCACAAGTTCTCCACGTCGCAGATGGCGCGCACGCTGGCGACGCTGCTCGGTGGCGGCATTCCGCTGGTCAACGCGCTCGAGATCGCGGCGCGCTCGACCGGCAACCGGCACATGGGCCAGGAGCTCGAGATCGTCGGCGCGCGCGTGCGCGAAGGCCAGAGCTTCGCCGGGACGCTGCTGGAGCGGCAGACCGTGCCCGACGTGGCGATCAAGATGATTGAAGTCGGCGAGTCGACCGGCTCGCTGACGGAGATGCTCAACAGCCTCGCGGACTTTTACGACGAGGAAATTGAAACCGAGGTGTCCCGCTTCGTCACGCTGATCGAGCCGGCCATGCTCGTTTTCATGGGCGTGGTCATCGCCGGCATCGTGCTGGCGCTGTACCTGCCGCTCTTCAACCTCACCTCGGTCGTGGGTAACCGGTAATGGATGTGACACCCGAGGGCGCGCTCGATCCCGAGACCCTGGCCATCGACGACGTCGTCGAAGTGTCGGCGGAAGAGCGCGGCGCGGAAGAACAGGCGACGCGCCGGCTGGCGGAGCGGTATCGGCTCGAGTTCCTCGACATGCACGAGTTCCGGATCGATCAGGAGCTGTTCCGATCGATCCCCGCGGACTTGATGCTGCGTTACGGCTTTGTGCCGTATCGCCGCGACGGCAAGTCGCTGGTGATCGTCGTGTCGGATCCGACGGACCTGCCGATGATCGACGAGCTGTCGATCATTCTCGGCACCCAGGTCAAGGTGATGGTCGGCGCGCGGTCCGCCATCGAGGGCATGCTGAAGAAGAGCGAGAGCTCACAGCGCGTCCTGGACGAAGCGACCGAGGAATTTCAGATTCAGGTCTTGAAGGGCGAGGACGATGCCGGCGAGGACAACCTCACCGTCGAGCGGCTGACGAGCGACAACAGCCCGATTATCCGCCTCGTCAACTCGACGATTTTCACGGCGATCCAGCGGCGCGCCAGCGATATTCACATCGAGACGCAGGATGATGCGGTCCACGTCAAGTACCGCATCGACGGCGTGCTCCAGCCGGCGATGCGGCCGATCGCGAAACGCTTTCACAGCTCGATCCTGTCGCGCATCAAGGTGATGGCGGAGCTCGACATCGCGGAGAAGCGCGTCCCGCAGGACGGCCGCTTCCGCCTGAAGGTGCCGGGCAAGACCATCGACTTCCGCGTGTCGGTGATGCCGAGCGTGCACGGCGAGGACGCGGTCATCCGTATTCTCGACAAGCAGTCGATGAGCGAGCAGTTCACGGAGCTCCGCCTCGACATCCTCGGGTTTCCCGAAGCGGAGCTGAAGCGGTTCCGCAAATACATTCGCGAGCCGTACGGCATGGTGCTGGTCACCGGCCCGACCGGCAGCGGCAAGACGACGACGCTGTACGGCGCGCTGTCGGAGATCAGGAGCCCGGAAGACAAGATCATCACGATTGAGGATCCGGTCGAATACCAGCTGAAGGGCATCACGCAGATTCCGATCAACGAAAAGAAGGGGCTGACCTTCGCGCGCGGGCTGCGTTCGATCCTCCGCCACGACCCCGACAAGGTCATGGTCGGCGAAATCCGCGACCCCGAGACGGCGCAGATCGCGATCCAGTCGGCGCTGACCGGCCACCTGGTCTTCACCACGGTCCACGCCAACAACGTGTTCGACGTGCTCGGCCGCTTCTTGAACATGGGCGTCGAGCCGTATCAGTTCATCTCGGCGCTGAACTGCGTGCTCGCGCAGCGGCTGGTGCGCCGCATTTGCGACGCCTGCAAGCATCCGGTCACGATCGCCCCGGCACTGCTCGCCGAATCGGCGATCGATCCGGCGCTGCTCGCCGGCCGTACCTTGTACGAAGGCGCCGGCTGCATCGAATGCAGCGGCACGGGTTTCAAGGGCCGCATGGCGATTTGCGAGCTGCTCGACCTGACCGATCACATCCGGGAAATCATTCTCGACAAGCGGCCGATCTCGGAAGTGAAGCGCGCGGCGAAGGAACAAGGCATGCGCCTGCTCCGCGAATCGGCCGTCGAGCGCGTCGTCGAAGGCCTGACCACGCTGCGGGAGATCAACAAGGTGACATTCGTCGAATGATCTTCAGCGACCTGTTCCAGACGTCGGCGCCCGACGTTGCCGTTGAAATCGATCACACCCACGTCGCCGCGGCGCGCCTGTCGTGGCGCGGCAGCCAGGCGGTGATCAGCGCGCACGCGAGTGAAGCGCTGCCGGCGGGGCTCGTCGTGCCCGGCCTCACGGCGTTGAACGTGTCGGACGTAGCGGCCCTGTCGCAGATCATCGCGAGCACGCTCGGCCAGCTTGGCGGCGGCAGGCCGTCGCGCGTCTCGCTGGTGATTCCCGACACGGCCGCGAAGGTGTCGCTGCTCAAGCTCGAGAAGGTGCCGGCCAAGTCCGCCGACCTTCGCGAGATCGTGCGCTGGCAGATGAAGAAGACCGCGCCGTTCCCGATCGAGCAGGCGGTCCTCAGCATTTCACCGGGCGCCAGCAGCGCCGACGGGACCAGCGAGTTCGTGGTCGCGATCGCGCGCGAGGACGTGATCCACCAGTACGAGCAGGCGTGCCTGCTGGCCGGCGCGCATGCCGGGCTCGTCGATCTCTCGACCTTCGGCGTGATCAACAGCATCATGTCGGGGTCGTCGGCGCCGACCGGCGACTGGCTGCTCGTGCACCCGACCGGCACCTACCTCACGCTGGCCGTGATGCGCGGCAACGCGCTGTTGTTTTTCCGCAACCGCGGCGAGGAAGAGGGCACGCTCGCGGACCTGATGCACCAGACGGCGATGTATTACGAGGATCGGTTGAACGGCGCCGGTTTCGCGCGCGTGCTGATCGCCGGCGGTGCGCATTTGCCCGGCGGCGCGGAGACCGTGCGGCGCCTCGAAGATCGCCTCAAGGTCTCCGTGGAAGCCGTCGATCCACGCCATGCCGCGGGCCTGCAGGATCGCATCGGCGCGTCGGCGGAATTGCTCGACGTGCTCGCGCCGCTCGTCGGCATCCTGATGCGCGAACGGAAGGCGGCGTAAGCGATGCTGCGCAACAACCTTTCGACGCGGCCTTTCTACAACGAGCGCGGCGTGCGCACCGTCCTCAGCGCGCTGGCGGTACTGGCGATCGGCCTGACGCTGTTCAACGCCTACGAGATCATGCGGCTGCAGCGCCAGAGCCGCGACACGCGGCAGACGATCGCGCAGAACAACGCGCAGGCGATCCAGATGCGCGACAAGGCGCAGGTCATCCGTCGATCGATCGACAAGGAGAAGCTCGCGATCGTACAGGCGGCCGCGGGCGAGGCCAACGCGCTGATCGATCGCCGGACGTTCTCGTGGACCGAGCTGCTGAATGAGTTCCAGGCGACGCTGCCGGCCGACGTTCGCATTGCCGGCGTCATGCCGCAGAGCGACAACCAAGGGCGCCGGCTCGTGCAGATCTCGGTAGTTTCGAAGCGAATCGAAGACCTCGAAGAGTTCATGGCAGCGCTCGAAAAAACCGGCGCGTTCTCCGGTGTCCTGTCCCGAAACGATCAGCCGGATGAGGATGGCACGCTGCAATCGGATATCCAGGCGTATTACTCGCCCTCGACGGCCGCCGCGCCGCCCTCGACGTCTGATTCTGGCAAGGGGAAGCCGGCGAACGAGACCGCCGCAAACGTCAGCGCCGGAGCACCGCGATGAGAGCACTCTTCGCGTTCGGCGGCGACGTCCCGGTCTCTCGCGTGATTGCCGATCACCGCCGCTGGCTCGTGCCCGTCGGCGTCGTGCTCGCGATCAACGTGATCGTGCTCATCGCGGTGGTGTTGCCGCTGCGCCAGTCCGTGCAATCCGGATCGGTCACGGCCGACGCATCCGCGCTGGCGTTGCGCGAAGCGATGGCCGATCTGAAGGAGGCGGAGGCGACCCGCGATGGGCAGGCGCAGGCGTCCGCGGATCTCGATCGCTTTTACGCCGACGTGCTGCCGTCGGATTTCGCGACGGCGCGCCGCATGTCCGGCCTGAAGCTGTCCCAGCTGGCGCGTTCGCACGACGTGGCGTTTCAGGGCGGCACGGCGAGCACCGAGGATCTGCGCGACTCGACGCTCGAACGGATGCACGTGACCTACGCGTTGACCGGCGACTGGGAAGACATCCGGGAGCTGATTTACGAGATCGAAACGGGGCCTGACTTCATCGTGATCGACAACGTCCAGCTCGCGGAAGGATCGCAGGCAAACGCGCCGCTGTCGCTGACGCTGGATCTGTCGACGTATTACCGGATCGCCAATGCCCGTTGAACGACGGCAACTGATGTTGGGAGCGGCAGCCGTCATCGTGCTCGGCCTCGCGGCGTGGACGTTGTGGCCGTCGACGCCGGCGCCGACCGCGCCTGCGCCAACCGCGACTCGCGCGCGCAACCCGCGCGCCAGTGCCCCGGCCGAGACCGGGCCGGTCGGGCCGGTGCGGCTCGCTTCGTTGACGGCATCGCGCGACGATCCCGGGCAAGCCAGGCGCAATCCGTTTCGGTTTCAACCGAAGGTGGTGCCGCAGCCACCGCGACCGACGGAGCCAGCACCGGTGATCGAGGCGCCGCGGCCGCCGGAGAGGACGGGCCCGCCGCCGCCACCGCCGGTGCCGCCGATCGCGTTGAAGTTGATCGGCGTGCTCGAGCGCGCCAACGGGGTGAAGTGGGCGGTGCTGAGCGACGGCAAGTCGGCGCCGATGTACGGCAAGGACGGCGATATCATCGATGGGCGGTTTCTGATCGTGAAGATCGGGACCGAATCCATCGAAATGACGCACGCGGACGGACGGGGCCGGCAGGTGATCAGGCTTACCGGCCAATAACCGATAAGGATTCGATGACGAGTCGCGTCGTGAAAACCGTAATGATGCTGGCGCTCTTCGCCGTGATGGCGGCTGGCTGCGCGACGGGCCGCGCTTTCGCGCGCGGCGAGGCGGCCGGCAAGGCCGGTGACTGGGAAGCGGCTGTGGCGCACTACCGGCAGGCGCTCGATGACGATCCGGATCGCCCTGACTACAAGATCGCGCTCGAGCGCGCGATGGTCGCCGCCGCGGGCATGCATGCCGAGCGGGGGCGCCAGTTCGAAGAGGCCGGCCAGCTCGAAGAAGCGTTGCGCGCCTACCGCAAGGCGCAGGAGTTCGAGCCGTCCAACCGCCAGTTGAGCGCAAGGGCGGCGCAGATCGAGCGGACGTTACGCGATCGCATCGAGGCGGCGGCGCCGCCGCCGGAAATCGAAAAGCTGCGGCAACAGGCGCGGCGCGCCACCACCGAGCCGATTCTGAGCCCGTCGAACCCCGAGCCGCTGATCTTCAACTTCGTCAACACCAGCATCCGCGACATCCTGACATTCGCCGGCAACTACAGCGGCATCAACGTCACGTTCGACCGCGATTTCCAGGATCGCTCGATCACGCTGAAGCTCGAAGGCGTCTCGCTCGAGCAGGGGCTGCAGCAGATCATGATCGCGAACCAGTTGTTCTATCGCGTGTTGAACGATCGCACCATCATCGTCGCCGCCGACAACACGCAGAAGCGCACGCAGTACGAAGAGCAGGTGATTCGCACGTTCTTCATCTCGCATGCCGACGCGACCGAGCTGTCGACGCTGCTGGTCGCGCTCGTGCGCGTCGCCGGCATGGCGATCCAGCCGCAGATCGTCGCCAACAAGACGACCAACACGCTGACCGTCCGGGCGACCGCGCCGGTGGTCGCGATCGTCGAGCGCGTCATCGAAGCCAACGACAAGCCGCGCGCCGAGGTGATGGTCGACGTGCAGATCCTCGAGGTCAGCCGCGAGCGCGCCAAGCGCTACGGGCTCGACCTCGGCAGCTATTCGGCGGCGCTCGCCTTCTCGCCGGAAGCCGCGCCGGCCGCCGACGGGAAAGCCTTCAATCTCAATACCATTTCGCAGGGCATCAGCACCGCGGACTTTTACCTGGCGCTGCCGTCAGCGGTCGTGCGTTTCCTCGAGAGCGATTCGCAGACGAAGGTGCTGGCGAAGCCGAATCTGCGCGGCGCCGAAGGCCAGAAGCTGTCGTTGAACCTCGGTGAAGACGTGCCGATCCCGAGCACGACGTTCACGCCGCTCGCCGGCACGACCGGCCCCGGCACCAGCCCGCTGACGTCGTTCGGCTATCGCACCATCGGCATCATCGTCGAGATGACGCCGCGCGTGACCTACGACGGCGACATCATCCTCGAGCTCACGCTCGAGAACAGCGCGCGCGGACAGGACAGTAATATCGCCGGACAGAACCTGCCGTCGTTCTTCTCGCGCAAGGTGACGACGAAGCTGCGCCTGCGCGACGGCGAGTCGAACCTGCTGGCCGGCCTGCTGCGCGAGGACGAGCGTCGATCGCTGACCGGCTTCCCGGGTGTGATGCGCCTGCCGATCGTGAAGCAGCTGTTCTCGAACAACGACAGCGTCATCAAGCAGACCGACATCGTGATGCTGCTGACGCCGCGCATCATCCGCACGCACGACCTGCGCGCGCAGGATCTCAGCCCGATCTACATCGGCACGCAGAGCAACATGTCGTTGACCGGTCCGCCGGTGACGATCCTCGGGCCACCGGAGCCCGACGCCGCGGCGCAACCGCAGGCCGCCGCGCCCGCGGGAGCGGCGCCCGGGACACCGACCGCGCCGACGGCCGCGCCAGTGGCGCCGCCGGCAGCGCCGCAGCCGAGCACGCAGCCGCCGGGCGCGCCGGTGTTGCCGGCCGGCACGCAGCGTCCAGTCGTACCGCCGGGCAGTTCGCCGATTCCCGGCATGGTGCCGGCGCCGACGGCGCCCGCTGGCGCGCCACCCAGCAACGTCACCGTGTTCCCGCCCACGCCTGAGCCCGCGGCTCCAGCGGCGCCGGCCCCCGCGCCCGCCGCGCCGGCCCCGAGTCCGGCGCCTGGTGCACAGCCGCCGCCGGCTGCGCCGGCCCGCATCTCGCTGAGCCCGCCGAGCGAGATGCGCGTCGGCAGCGGACCGTACACGATTCCGATCTCTGTTGCGGGCGCGACGCGCGTCTCGACGCTGACGCTGTCGATCACCTATAACCCCGCGTTGATTCGCGTCCGCAACGTGCAGGAAGGCACGTTCATGCGGCAGGGCGGCGCGACGCCGGCGTTCAGCAGCCAGATCGACGACAAGAGCGGCCGCATCGACATCGTGATCATGCGCCCGGGCGACAAGACGGGTGCATCCACGTCAGGCTTGCTCGCGGCGCTCCTCGTTGAACCGCTCACCGCAGGCACCGGCTCGCTCGGCGTGTCGGGTTCGGCGAGCATTCCCGGCGGCGACGCAGCGGCGCTGCAGTTCCTGCCGGCAGGAATTACGGTTCGCTAGCGCGAAAGGCAGAAGGCAAAGGCACCAGGCAGAATGTCGAACACGCAGCGCGGCTTTACGTTCGTCGAGTTGCTCGTCGTGACGACGATCGTCCTGATCCTCGCCTCCGCGATTCAGCCGCTCGCGCGAGTCACGATCCAGCGAACCCGCGAGGCCGAGCTGCGGCGCGTGCTGCGCGAGATGCGCACCGCGATCGACAGGTTCAAGGACGCCGCCGATGCCGGCATGATCCCGACGACCGAGCTCAAGGCCAACAGCGAAGGCTATCCGCCGGATCTGGAGACGCTGGTCGACGGCGTCTCGGTGGCCAACGACGCGACGGGACGGAAGCTGAAGTTCCTGCGGCGCATTCCCCTCGATCCCACGACCGGCACGAACGAGTGGGGCTTGCGCGCCTACCAGGACGATCCGGATTCGACGTCGTGGAGCGGACAGAACATCTACGACGTGTATTCCAAGAACCAGGGCACGGGACTCGATGGCACGAAATACCGCGACTGGAATTAGCCGCATCTCTTTGCCGAGCCTCCGGCCGGCCGAGGGCTTCACGATCATCGAGCTGTTGATCGTGATGACGTTGATCATCATCCTCGCCAGCGTCGGGATGACGCAATACAAGAGCAGCCAGACGCGCGCCCAGGAGGCCGTGCTCAAGGAGAACCTGTTCCGGATGCGCGACGCGATGGATCAGTTCTACGCCGACAAGAACAAGTGGCCGGCCGATCTCGCCGAGCTCGTGTCGGAAGGGTACATCCGAGAAGTGCCGAAAGATCCGATGACCAACTCGAAGGACACGTGGCAGACCACGCAGGCGCAGCCTGACCCGAACAATCCCGCGTCAGGCGGCGGCGTCGACAATGTCCACAGCGGTTCCGATCGCACGAGCCTCGACGGATCGCCATACGCGGAGTGGAACTAGCTCTGGTGTCGCTGATGAATCTACGAGCGCGAACTGCGCACAATTGCCGGATACGAAGCCCCAGGGTGGACGGGTTTTCGAGCATCCGACCGAAACAGACTGATGACGGTCTATCATTGAGTACCCATTTTTCTATGTTCCGCCTTTACGCCATTGCCGTCGTGACCGTGCTGGTCGTCGTCGCGTGCGACTCTGTTCCTCTGACGTCGCCCACCGGATCGACCATCAGCATCAGCATCGACAAGAACGTGCTGCCGCTCAACGGTCAGGCGACCGTGCGGGCGGTAGTCATGGAAGTGTCAGGCACGCCCGTTCATAACGGCACGATGGTGACGTTCACCCATACGATCGGTTCCGTGAATCCGCCGGAGGCTCCCACCGTCAACGGCATCGCGACCTCGACCTTCCTTGCGGGGACATCTTCGGGAACGGGGATCATCCACGCGTTTTCCGGCCCGGCACGTACTGGCTCCGGCAACAGCAGTTCTGGCGGTGTCGAAGTCAAAATCGGCGCGGCCGCCGCAGGTTCGATGGCCGTGAGCGCAGTGCCAAACAGCGTTTCGCAGAGCGGCGGCACGGTCACGGTCTCGGCGCTGGTCCTCGACTCCGCGAATAATCCACTGCCCGGCGTGTCCGTTCTCTTTACGACGGCGAACGGCACACTCAGTTCAACGACCGCGCTCTCCGACTCGAACGGCATCGCGCGCACGACGCTGACGACGACCCAGACCGCCACCGTCACGGCGATCGCTGGTGCCGCCAAGGGCGACACGACCGTCACGGTATCCGCGGCGCCGGCGATCACGATCACCGCTCCCGATACGGGCAGTGTCGGCGTGCCGGTCGCGATGACGGTCGCCGTGACTGGCGGCGCCAACAGTTCGCCGCGCCAGGTGCAGAGTCTTACCTTGGACTTTGGCGACGGCACGAGCGAGACGCGGACGAACGTCACCGGTTCGGTGGCGTTCACTCATACTTATAACCAGGCTCGCGGTTACACGATCACGGCGACGGCCGTCGACGTCAGCGGCAATACGGGCATCGCGTCGGATGCGATCGTCATCAACCGCGCGATACCGAGCGTGACCCTGACGCCGTCGGATTCAACGCCGCAGGTCAATCAGTCGATCGGCTTCACTATCGCGGCAACGCCCGGCACTGGCGGGCCGCCTATCGAGTCGCTCGTCGCGTTCATTAATGGCGAACGGGTATTCTCGGGCAGTGGCAGCAACGGTGCGTTCCTGCACACCTTCACGACGACTGGGACGTACCTGGTCGAAGTGCAAGCGACTGACGCCGCAGGTAATGTGGGACGCGCACAACAATTTCTTACGGTTGCGCCGTAGCGGCCAAAATGGAAGTAACGCGTCGAGGCAACGGCGGTTATGCGATGGCGGCTCTGCTCGTGGCCATGAGCGTCATGGCCGTGCTGATGAGCGCGCTGTTGCCCGTGTGGTCGCACCTGGCCACCCGCGAGAAAGAGGAAGAACTAATCTTTCGCGGCAAGCAGTACGCCCGCGCGATCGGCCTCTTTCAGCGTAAGTTCGCGAACACTGCGCCTCCGACGATCGATCTCCTGGTCGAACAGCGATTTCTCCGGAAGAAATACAAAGACCCGATCACCAACGACGACTTTCAGCCGATCTATGCCAACCAGGCGGCCATTCGACCTCCCGGCGGCGGTCCGACGGCGGCGCGTCCTGGCCAGAGTGCGACGCAGCCCGCGGCCCCAGTGCAGCAGCAACCGCTGCAAGCCGGTTTCGGCGGCACGGGAGTGGGTGCGCAGGGCGGCGTGATCGGCGTCACCTCGAAGAGCAAGGCCGAATCGATCAAGATTTACAACGGCCGCACGCGCTACAACGAGTG
>Ga0310902_10000124_pt1 | contig 17845 bp, 17 predicted proteins | sample C24D3metaG_FD_203748 | JGI IMG/M metagenome (GOLD analysis project Ga0310902, IMG submission 203748) | Lab incubated soil microbial communities from West Virginia University Organic Research Farm, Morgantown, WV, United States - C24D3 | ecosystem: Environmental > Terrestrial > Soil >...
CTGGCGCTATCGATCGGTCGATCGCGATCGAAGGGCTAACGTAATCGGTAAGAACGGGAAGACGACGTAAGGAGTATTCGTGACCCGTGCTCGCTAACATCAGAAAATCACTGAGAAGACTCATCGCTGTTCGGGGCTCCGTGTTTGCTCGTTCCGCCCACCGAAAGGAGCCCCAGCAATGTCGATACGTTTCCACTATCTCATCATCGTTCTTGCCGGCGCCGCAGCGGTGTTCGTTGGATGCGAAAAGAATGCGGCCCAACCCGCCGCACCCTCACCTCTGACAAACGCTCAATCGGTTGCGGTGGGCGAGCCGGCCCAGCTGGCTGCGAAAGGAGAGTCGCAGCATGCGGTGACCATCTTCGACGCCTGCGATCCCGAGACGTTCAATGCCGAGCTCGGAGCAGGAACCTGTACGAGGTCCGGAGGCGTGCGCTTCGCCTCGTTCATCGAGCAACTCGGAAAGCATCACTCCATCGGCGCGTGGCACTTTGCCCCGCCGGAGGTGACGATGCGAGTGGGGCAGATGCTCGTCGCCACGAATCGTGGCGGGGAGGCGCACACGTTCACTGAGGTCGAAGAGTTCGGCGGCGGGATCATTCCGTTACTGAACCAACTCACCGGCTTGACGAGCGTCGCGCCGGAATGCCGTCAACTGGCCGGCGGAGACTTTCTCGCGCCGGGCGCGTCGTTCAGCGAGAAAGAGGAAGACGCTGGCGTCGAGAAGTATCAGTGTTGTATTCACCCGTGGATGCGGGCCGAAGTTCGGATCTCGCAGAAATAGCGGATTGAATCGGCGCGCAGTGGGCTCGCCCTCTCGGAACAGGGCCTAGCGGTCGGTGTTGCTGCCCGACGGGCCGTGAACGGGCCTTGCGCAAGGTAAAATGACGCGTCCTCGACCATGAATGGGGTTGGTACGATGCATACGATGAGACGCGTCATTTGCCTCTTCCTCGTCTTCTTCGCGTGGGTGTCCACAGGACAGGCCCAGCAGGTGACACGCGATATCCGTTATGCCACGGTGCACGAGCGGCAGGTCCTCGACGTGTATGCGCCTGCCGGCGCGAAGAAGCTGCCGGTCGTGTTCTGGATCCACGGCGGCGGGTGGCAGGCAGGCGAGAAGACGATGGTGGCTCTCAAGCCGAAGGCGTTCACCGAGGCCGGCCTCGTTTTCGTCTCCACCAACTATCGGCTGCTGCCGAGTGTCGACATGCGCACCCTCACACGCGATGTCGCGGACGCACTGGGCTGGGTACACAAGAACATCGCGACCTATGGTGGCGATCCGGACAGGCTGCTGGTGATGGGCCACTCGGCGGGCGGGCAGCTTGCCGCGCTGATGTGTACCGACGACCGCTACGTGAAAGCGGAGGGGTTTGCGCTGTCGCTGATCAGGGGCTGCGTGCCGGTTGATGCCGATACCTTCGACGTCCCGGCCATCATCGAAGTGGCTGAAACGCGGGCACGGGTCCACCATCTCCCGCTTCCGACCAATGGTCACCGCCAGAAATTCGGCAACGACCCGGCGAAACATCGCGACTTCTCCGCGGTGACGCACGTCGCGCGCGATAAGGGAATCCCTCCATTCCTGATCGTTCATATCGCCGGCAACGCCGACACGACCGCGCAGGCACGACGGATGGCGAACGTGCTCGAGACGGCTGGAATTCCGGTGAAGGTGGTTCGCCGCGAGACCACGCACGAACAACTCAACGACGATATCGGCGCGCCAAACGATTCGGTGACCAAAGAGCTGTTCGCGTTTGTGGCAGACGCGCTCAAGCGGTAAGTCTGAGGCGAGGCGATCGTGGCTGAGTGGGTGCATGCACAGAAGGACCCCGCCGATGAACTGGCGCAGCTTCACTACTTTTCCTTCAAGAAGCGGCAGGCCGAGGGGGAGATCGAGTTTGTGATTACCGTGAAGGAGTTTGCGTCGAGGAACGCTCTGCAGATGCGCTTCTACGCGCAGGCGGACAAGGAAATCAACCAGAGAACCGCCCCGTTTCGTCCCTTCGGCTCTGGCGACTCGTTGTTGAACGCGCTGAGCGAATGCATCCGGAGCATCCGCCAGTATCCATACGAGCCGGATCAAAAACAATGAACACGAATCAAACTTCTGGCCCGCTCTTCGGCTGGACCGAGGCGATTTACGCCTTGCACGCGTTGAGCCTGCTGACGGGTATTCTTGGTGCTGCGACGATTGTCGGGGCATTTCTCATCGGCTGGCCATCCATCATCGCGGTGATTTTCAATTACGTGAAGCGCAGTGAAGCGCGTGGCACCTGGCTCGAATCCCATTTCCAGTGGCAGATTCGTACGTTCTGGTACGGATTGCTGTGGGTCTCGCTCTGCTTCCTCTTCGTCATGCTGACGCTCGGCATCGGCGTCATCTTCGTCTGGTTGCCGCTCGGCATCGTGAGCCTGTGGTTCGTCTACCGGATCGCGCGCGGCTGGCTCGCCCTGCGCGATGGCCGCGCGATGTATTCCTGACGGCAACCGCATACGCCCGGTTGCCGCATGACGCCTTCACGATCGAAATTGATTGCGACGGCTCTCGGGCGAGGATTGCGCAAACGCTGTCCGCACTGCGGCCAAGGGCGACTCTTTTCCGGATGGTCGTTTTTTGATCGTTGTTCAGTTTGCGGCCTGGTCTTCGCACGCAATCCGGGCGACACGTGGGCGTTCAACATCGTTGGCGATCGATTGCCGATTGGCGCAATGATCGTCGTGATCTATTTTGGCGTGGTGCGCTCGCATCCAGCGCCCGGCATGATCCTGCTCGTCGTACTGGGGGGGCTGGCGATCTGGACGGCCCCTAACCGCTGGGGCGCAAGCATCGCGCTGCATTACCTTTCACGAGTCTACTGGCCCGACCCCGCAGATCCGTTGCCTCCGCCCCCCGCTTCGAATCCGCGTTCGTAGAACATGAATGCAGGAGTTTCTTGTCGCCGATAGACAATCGAGGTTTTCCCGTTTCACCGACGTCAATGAACGGCATACCGCACCCGCCGACGTTCTGCGCCAGCCCGATCGACCGGCGGTTCTGTCATTTCCCGCAGCATGTTTCGACGTTCGGGAATGCTCCAGACGTCGACGCAGTCGGAACAGCGAAAGTAGATGAATTCTCCGGTCTCGACCGCCGCGACGACCTTCGGGCTTTTACAGCTCGGGCAGCGTTTGAAACTCATGGGCATGGCCGGAGCAAAGGCTAAGCCGGACAGAATTGGTCAGAAGTGATGTTCCTTCCCGGCTCGAGGCGGCTAAAGTCAGTGCTGGAGGAGAGAAAGGTCGCCACCACCATCTGATGGTTTTGTCGTCGGAAGGTCGAGCCTTCGCACTCTCGATTTGAGTGGCAACGGATTGACCGATTCGTCTCTCTACTGCTACAGTAATTGCTCCAATGTTCCGGTCACTGCTGCACGGCTCGGGTCTCATTGAAGTCGCCGGTATGGCGACGATGGAGACGCCGCTCGTGCGCTGACCGGAAGGGTTCTCGTTGATCATGGCGCCCTTTCGGAGCTGTTCCGGAAGGGCGTTTTGCTTTTTCCGGGCTGTGAAAGGGCGGCTTCACGGCGGGCGATGCCCACCGGTTGGAGACCGTCATGTCGACCGCGCCGGCGATTCGGCTCCAAGAGCTGACCAGGACGTTTCGTGTCGCACCGACGACGGTCGTACGCGCCGTCGATCGCCTGACGCTATCGGTCGTGCCCGGCGAGCGCGTGGCGTTCATCGGTCCCAACGGAGCGGGGAAGTCGACCACCCTTAAAGTTCTGTCGGGCATCCTGCACCCCGACAGCGGTGAGGCCACGGTACTCGGCTACGTGCCATGGCGCGATCGACGAAGGCTCGCGTTCGAGATTGGCACCGTGTTCGGCCAGCGGTCGCAGCTCTGGTATCACCTGCCACCGCGCGCCACGTTCGCGCTGCTCGCGCACGTCTACGAAGTTGATCCGTCCGTGCACCGACGTCGTCTCGCGTCTCTCGTCGAGGCTTTCGATCTCGGCGCATGCCTCGACACGCCGGTTCGCCAGCTCTCGCTCGGCCAGCGGATGCGCGCGGAGATCGTCGCGAGCCTGCTGCACGCGCCGCGCGTCCTCTTCCTCGACGAGCCGACGATCGGCCTGGACGTCTCCGCGAAAGCCACAATCCGCGGCCTGTTACGCGCGCAGTCGCAGGACGGGCACGCAACGCTGCTCCTGACGTCGCACGACACCGGCGACATCGAACACGTTTGCGAGCGCGTCGTCATCCTTCATCAAGGCAGGGTCTTGTGGGACGGCTCGATCGACGGGCTGCGCCGACGCTTCATGAAAACCAAGCGGCTCACGCTCTGGAGTGAGGCGGAGCGGCTGACATTGGATCTGCCGGGCGCACGCGTGCTCGCGGCGCGCCCGCACGTGACCGAAATTGCGCTCGACCCGAGGAAAACGGCAGTCGGCGCGCTGGTCGATGCTGCGTGCCGGCAAGGGCTGCTCCACGACCTGACGATCGAGGATACGCCGCTCGACGAAGTCATCCGCGACATCTACGGCGAAGCTGCGGGGCACGGGTCATGACGCCGCGTGTCGGGAAGTACGTGGCGTTCGGCCGCGTCGGGGCATCGCAGGCGCTCGGCAATCGCGCCGAGCTGGGCGGGCGCATGGCTTTCGTTGCGATCATCCTCGGCGTCTTCTCCTCGCTCTGGCAGGCGGTCGCCGAACACGGGCTTCCAATCGCCGCCGATCGCGCGGCGCTCGTCTGGTATCTCGCCGCGACCGAGTGGATCGTGCTGACGGTGCCGGCGGCGCACGTGGACATCGAGCGCGAGATCCGTACCGGCGATGTCACGTGCCACCTGACGCGGCCGTTCTCGTATCCCTTGGCGCTGGCCTCGCAGGGGATCGGCATGATTTTCGTCCGGGCGCCGTTTGTCGGCGTTGCGGCGTTCGTTTGCGGCGTGGTGTTCACGGGGACGGCACCATCGATCACTCTCCTTGCGCGGTTCGTGCCGTTTGCGTTCATGGCGATGCTGCTCGTCTACGGATTGCACGTCGTGATCGGGTTGCTGGCGTTCTGGCTCACGGATGTGACCCCGGTGTTCTGGATCGCGCAGAAGCTGCTGTTCGTCCTCGGCGGACTGATGCTGCCGCTGACGCTCTATCCGGATTGGATGCAGCGGCTCGCGCACTTCACGCCGTTTCCGGCGATGCTCGGCGGACCTGCCGGATTACTCGTGCCCGCGACGGCGCCAGACACGGTACGACTCGCGCGGGATCTCGCTGTGTGGATTGTGGTGATGGCGATGGCGGCGCGAGCGCTCTTCGAACGCGCCGTTCGGACGCTGCAGGTGAGTGGAGGGTGAAATGTCGACCTGGACCTTCGCGAGGGCACTGTTCGCGACCAACCTCCGCGCCGCGCTCGCGCTGCGCGGCGCGTTCCTCATCCAGGCGCTCTTCATGCTCATAAACAACCTCACGTTCTTCATCGTGTGGTGGGTGCTGTTGCGCCGGGTACCCGACTTACGCGGTTGGCGGCTCGACGACATCGAGGTACTGTTCGGGATCACCGCAACGAGCTTCGGTCTGGTCGTCGCCGTGGCGGGAGGGGTACGGCATCTCGGTCGGGCCATCGAGGAAGGAGAACTGGACACGCTCTTGACCCAGCCGAAGCCCACGCTACTCTACGCGCTCGGGATGCGGTCGAACGCCTCCGGTGTGGGCGACATGGTGTCCGGTGTTCTCTTCCTCGTGATGTCGGGACACCTGACGCTCACGAGTGCGCCGCTCCTCGTCGTCTTGATCCTGGCATCGGCGGCCACGTTTCTCGGCTGCGGCATCGTCTTTCACAGTCTGCCGTTCTGGCTGAGCCGCACCGAGACCGTGTCGCGCCAGCTGTGGGAGCTGACGATCACGTTCGCGATCTACCCCGAGCCGCTGTTCGGCGGCGCGCTGCGGCTGCTTCTGTTCACTGCGATTCCGGCAGGATTCGTCGCGTATCTGCCGGCACGGATGCTGCGAGATCCGTCGCCGGTAACGCTCGCCGCATCTGTCGGCGCAGCGTTGGCGTACGTGGCGATTGCGGTGTGGGTGTTCGATCGAGGTGTACGGAGATACACCTCGGGCAGCCGGTTCGTGGCGTTCGGCTGATCGTAAACCCTTTGCCCTTCGTGCCCGTCTCTACAATGTAGAATGAGAGTCGTGCGGTAATGGCTGGATCGCGACGCCGGCGTCCACCACGTCTGCCATTCCTTGCCGCCGCGATCTTCCGGGCGCTGCTTCCATTCGCGGAACGCGACGAAGTGCTGGAGGACTTGCGCGCCGAGTTTGCGCGGCGCCGAGAGATGTACGGCCCTGCTGCGGCGAAGCGATGGCTCTGGCGAGAAGCGCTCGGATCGCTGCCGCCGCTCCTGCGACGCATCTGGTGGCGCGGCATGACCGGTTTCGAGCCTGAGGCAAATCGCATGCGCCCGGGAGGACCAATGGTCGAGAGCTGGATCGTCGACTTTCGTTACGCCCTGCGTCGTCTGATGAGGCGACCGACTTACGCCATACTCGCGGTGCTCACGCTGGCGCTGGGCGTCGGCGGTACCGCCGCAATCTTCAGCGTCGCGCGAACGCTGCTGTTCGAACCACTGCCGATCGCTCAGGAAGAACAGGTCGGCGTCTTCTACTTCCCCTACTCGTGGAATGAATCGGAATTCCTTTATCTCCGCGGCCGCTTTCCCGGGTTCCGCACCGTCGCCGCATATAGAGGTGATAACGCGACGCTCGAGAGTGAGGGAGCTCCGCTCCGACTTGTCGAGGGAATGGCGGTCACTGCTGAATTCTTTGACGTCCTTGGTGCGCCCGCCATGCTCGGACGGACGTTCAAAACTGATGACGACGCGACCGGCGCCGAACCGGCCTCTGTTCTGAGCCACTCACTGTGGCTGGAGCTCGGGGCGGACCCGGCGATCATCGGTCGACAGCTGCGGCTCGGCGGCGCCAATCGCACGGTCGTTGGCGTGATGCCGAAGGGCTTCTGGTATCCCAGTCCGACGACGCGTGTGTGGAACTCGACCCCACTCGATCCACAGAACAGGTCCGGACGCTACTCGTTGGTCGGCCGCGTTGCCGAAGGCGCGTCGATCGCGCACATCGATGGCCCGCTGCGTGCTCTCGCAGATGCGCTCGGCCGCCAGTACCGCTACCCGCCGCAATGGGACAAGACGAAGTCTCCGTTCATCACGCCGGTGCGCGAATACGTCGTGGGCAAAGTGAGCCCGAGTGTCAAGGCGACGCTTGCTGCCATGGCCGTAATTCTGCTGATGGCCTGTGCAAACGTCGCGGCGCTGATGCTTGGCCAGGTCGATGCGCGCGCAACCGAGATGGCCGTACGCTCGGCGCTTGGCGCGAATCGTCAACGTCTGGTGCAGCAGCTCGTCTTCGAGTCGTTCGCAATTGGGATCCTTGCCGGTCTTGCGGGCTCAGTGCTCGCCTACAGCGGCTTTGCTGTGCTCGTGCGGTCGCTGCCGCTCGGCGATCTGACGGAAAACGCGCACCTCGATTGGACAGTGTTCTGGGCATCGATGCTCGCCGCGCTTGGAGCCGCGGCGATCGTCGCGGTCGTTCCCGGTATTGCGCTGTGGCGGGGCAGCAGCCTGCAGGCGACAATGGCGACGACACGGACGGGCGGCGTGGCGAGACGAGGCGGACGTCTCGAGGCCAGTCTCGTCATCGCGCAGATGGCGCTCGCGGTCCTGCTGGCGGCCGGTGCAGGACTCCTGATCCGAAGTGTCGCGAATCTCCGCGCCATTGATCCGGGCATCGACACCCGCAGCGTCGTTGCGATCGATGCGACGATGCCAAGCCGTCTCACGCTCGACGAGCGGCGGCGGGCGGTGCTCGAGATGGTGCGGACGCTGCAAGCGCTTCCAGGTGTGACGTCCGCGGCCCTCACGGAGAAGCTGCCGCTGCGCGGCACCGGTGATAACTTTGGCATCGGCATCCGGAGCAAACCTGACGCCGGCGGAACGACTGCGTTCCGGATGGTAAGCCGCAACTACTTCACCACACTCGGCATGCCCATCGTCAAAGGGCGCAACTTCGAGACCGAGGATCGTCTGGGCAGCGATCGCGTCGTCATCGTCAACCAGGCGCTGGTGGCAAAGTACTTCCCGAACGAGGATCCGATCGGTCAGGTGCTGCAGACATTCGGCCAAAGCGGCGAGCGCATCATTGGCGTGGTCGCGAACGCCGCCGAAGCCAATCTCACCGACGCCCCTGTGCCCGCGCGCTACATGCTCTACGATCAACTTCCAGTTGCGATCTGGAGTCAGGTCTCGTTCGTGTTGAAGACCGATGCTCCGGGCAATGTGCCGGCGGTCCTCGAGAACGCGCGGTCGATGGTTCAGCGCGCGGGTTCGCAACTCGCGGTGCAGAAGTCGATGACGATGGAGGGTGTGTTCGAGCTGGCGCTCGGCGCAACCGGCCAGATCGTCACGCTGTTGACACTGCTGGCCGGACTCGCACTCCTGCTCGGCGCGGTTGGCGTCTATGGCGTGATGTCGCACTACGTCACACGGCGCTCGCGCGATTACGGGATCTGCATCGCGCTCGGCCAAATGCCGTCAGGAGTCGTGCGTCAGGTGGTTGGACGAAGCGCAGTGCTCGTCGCCATCGGCGGCACCATGGGGATTGCCGCCGCCATGGCAACGACGAAGGTGCTGTCGACGCTCTTATACGGCGTCAAGGCCACCGATCCAATCTCGCTGGCGTCCGCGATAGCCGTGTTGCTGGTGGTTGGAATGCTTGCCGCGTTCGTACCGGCACGCCGCGCCAGCCTCACCGATCCGGCGGTAATTCTGCGGCAATGAGACAGAAGTTTTCCGCGCGAGACATCCCGAAGCCGCGACGAGTGACTAGAGGCGGTTTCAAAACCGATCCGCCTGGCGAACGAGCGCGCGAGTGAGCCCACGCAAGCGGAGCGGGGATCGCGGGGCCCCCGCGAGCGCCCGCCTACGCCAAGGCTCCGGCGAGGTCGCGCCGCAGCGCTTCGCGCGAGCGAGCGTGTAGCTACTGTGTCAGAAGTCAAGCCGTCGCGGGCGGATGCCAAGGCGTTTGATATCTAAGCATGGCGTTGAGATGAATCAGCAGTTTGTGCATTGCGGCAACGAGCGCGACTTTCGGCAGTTTGCCCGCCGCGCGCCAGCGGCGATAGGCGGCTCGGATCGTCGGATTGTGGGTAATGGCCGTCACGGTCGCCATATACAAGGCGGACCTGACATCGCCGCGTCCCCCTTGAATGCGACGATAGCCACGGCGACGGCCGCTGTCGTCGGGCATGGGCGCGAGGCCGACGAGTTTACTGATTTGCCGATGACTGAGCGTGCCCAGCTCGGGCAGCGACGCCAGCAAGCGGGCGGAGGTGGCGGGGCCAATGCCCGGCACCGATTGGAGGAGGTGATCGCGGGCGCGCCAGATCGGGCTTGCCTCGATCTGGGTGCGCAGATCCCGATCCGTTTTGGCCAGCTGCTTCTCGAGCCAGGCGATGTGCGCGAGGACATTCCTGCGGACGGCGCCGCGGGCCAACGGCCCGCGGTTCCGTTCGGCCGTCAGCATGTCCACCAGTTGCCGGCGTCGCGTGACCAGCGCCTGCAAATCAGCCTGGAGGTCATCGGGCAGCGGGCGGGGCGTCGGCCGGATCCGCGCGCCGAACGCGGCGAGGACCGCCGCATCGATCGCATCGGTCTTTTCCAAGAGTCCGAACGCCTTCGCAAAATCGCGGACCTGTCGCGGATTGACAATCGCGACGGGCAAATCGGCCGTCGACAGTGCACTCGCCGCGCCGATTTCATAGCCGCCGGTCGCTTCGAGCACGATGATGGTCGGCTGCAACGCGCGCACGTGCGCAACGAGCGCGGTCCAGCCGACGTCGTCATTGGTTGTCTGCCAGCGGGCTGTGGGATTGGTCGACCAGGCAACGTCCAACGTACCCTTGGAGACGTCGATGCCTACGCTACAGGGGTCTGCCATCGCACTCCTTCTGCTCGATCACTCGACGGTACGCGCTCAGCCTTGCGAATGCGAGCTACCGATCGATCTACTGTACGAGCTCTGACCGTCGAGGCGCGGACGCGGCGCTCAGGCTACACGACGGTGTGGAGACCAGGGGAGTCACGAGCTGCCGCGTCCGTGATCGAATGGCAGTAAAGATACAAGGGGAGTCCGAGGGGCGAAGCCCCTCGGAGTGATTAGTGATGCGAGCAAAACGTGACCCCAAGCCGGAGCTGCTTGGCTCTCTCGAGGAGCAGGTGATGCTGGCCGTCGTGCGCACCGCCGACGACGCATACGGGATGAACGTGCGCCGCGAGCTGGAAACCGTCACCGGGCGCTCGATTACGATCGGCTCAGTGTATGCGACGCTCGATCGCCTGGAGGCGAAAGGGCTGGTCGAGTCGTGGCGGTCGGCGGCGACCGAAGGGAGCGTCTCTCGCCGCCTGTTCACGGTCACCTCCGCCGGCGCGCGTTCGCTTGCGCTGACGCGTGACATGCGAGAGCGCTTGTGGAGCGGCGTCAGCCTTCGAACGCTGGGGCTGAGTCATTAATCAGCTCCCGGAGCTGCGGTCTCCAAACTGGCAGACGCGGTCGCTCTTCCCGCGTAAAATGTACGCATTCCTCCGAAGCGGTTAGATCTGACGCTCGTGCTTACCGGCGGCGGGGCCCGTGCCGCGTATCAAGTCGGGGTGCTCCGTCACCTCGCGCACACATTTCCCGAGATTGCACCCGACATCCTCACCGGGGTATCCGCTGGCGGTATCAACGCGGCGTATCTCGCCGCCCATTCTGCACCACTGGCCACGAAACTCGACAACCTCGCAGACATCTGGAGGAGTCTGCGTATCGACGATGTGATCCGGGTCGATTTACGCGATCTCGCGTCCCGCACTGCGCGATGGGGAGGACGTCTACTATCGGGAGGCCGGTCTCCGTTGCCGCCGGCGAGGAGTCTCGTCGATACTGCCCCGCTTCGCTCGCTGCTCGAGAAGATGCTCGAGGCAAAAACGGGAAGTATTCCCGGGATCGCGCGGAGCCTCGGCGATGGCTGGCTGCGGGCGGTCGCGCTGACGGCATCCAGTTACACGACGGGGCAGTCGATCACCTGGGTGCAGACGCGCGAGGACGGCGGTATCCAGACCTGGGAACGACCGCAGCGCAAGAGTGCCACCTGCGCGCTGCGAGTCGACCATGTGATGGCTTCATCGTCGCTCCCGTTCTTGTTTCCGGCGGTGGAAGTCGATGGCGCTTGGTACGGTGACGGGGGGATCAGGTTGACGGCGCCACTGTCGCCGGCGGTTCACCTCGGCGCGAGACACATCATTGCCGTCTCGACGCGGTATGCGCGGACCAGCGAGGAGGCCGACCGTCCCGCGGTCGTCGGCTATCCGCCGCCTGCACAAGTGGCGGGTGTTCTCTACAACGCGATTTTTCTCGACCAGCTCGACAGCGATGCCCTGCGCATGCAACAGGTGAACGAGTTCGTGTCGTGGTTGCCGCAACGGGCTGACGGCCTGCGGCGCATCGAACTGCTCGTGCTGCGGCCATCGCAGGATCTGGGACGGCTGGCGAATGCGTACGAAGCGCAGCTGCCCCGTGCCTTCCGCTTTCTCACGCGCGGCCTGGGGACTCGCGAAACACGGTCGAACGATATGCTCAGCCTGGTGATGTTTCAGAGCGACTATGTCAGGCACCTTATCGAGCTGGGCGAGGCCGATGCGAAGGCGAGACTCCCACAGATTCGGCGCTTCCTCGGCGACGGATCTTCGTGACCGTAAGCCGCCGATTCCCACGCTGTCTCACAGTCGTTACCGGCATCGGGTAGGATCTGCACAGCCGATACTTCATGCAGGAGACTCTTGTGCCGTCAAAGCTGGCGATCGTAGTGCTCGTGCTCGCGGGATTCCTACAATTGCCCGGTTCGACGGCGACCGAGTCGCCGTTCATCGTCCAGCCATACTTGCAACTCGGAGATCTCTCGAACCTGTCGCCGGTTGAGCCTCTCCGCGTGTTGTGGCAGGCGCCGAACGACAGGGAAGTGAAATGGACAGTCGACGTGCGCCAGAGTGAGGCCGACTCGTGGCGACCGGCCGTCGCGGTTGAAGGCAGGTTGATCGCCGGCGAGTCGCCGTATCGTTTGTTCAACGTGTCGCTGACGCGGCTTCGCCCAGGCGCTGAGTTCGAGTACCGCGTATCGAAGAACGGCGTCGTCGCTTTTTCCGCGCGGGGCAAATCGCGATCAGCGGCCGATCAGCCCTATCGCTTTGTGGTGACTGGCGACACCGGGGCAGATACTCCACAGGAACGGCGCGTCGTTCATCAGATCTATCAGGCGCGTCCCGACTTCTTTGCCATCGCCGGCGACATCGTCTATTCGACCGGCCGCATGATCGAGTACAGGCAGAAGTACTTCCCTGTCTACAACGCGGATACCGCGAGCCCGGAAACAGGCGCGCCATTGATACGGTCACGGCTCTCGTTCGCTTCGGTTGGCAACCATGATGCCGGCACCAGCGATCTCACGAGAGATCCGGACGGTCAGGCCTATTACCTGAACTGGTCGCTGCCGCTGAACGGCCCGTATGGACAAGCAGGCCTTCCGAACACGCAGATTCTCAAGGGACCGCCCGAAGCCCTGAAGACACACCTCGGACTGCTGCGGCAGGCATTCCCGCGCATGGCGAACTTTTCACTCGACTATGGCAATTCACACTGGACGTTCATCGACTCGAATGTCTACGTCGACTGGTCTGACGCCTACCTGCGAAACTGGCTCGCTCGCGATCTCGCGTCGGCGAAGACAGCGGTCTGGAAGTTTGTCGTTTTCCATCATCCGCCATTCAATTCGTCACGTGCGCACTTCACGGAACAGCAGATGCGGCTGGTGAGCGACATCTTCGAACACCGCGCCGTTGATGTGGTCTTTTCCGGCCACGTCCACAACTACCAGCGTACGAGGCCGCTGAAGTTTCTCGCGAAACCCGCGCCCGACAGAACGTTCAACTCGGGCGGGTCCTACGCCATTGCCGGCGACTTCGAGATCGACCAGACCTTCGATGGCTCGAACGATACGTCACCTGACGGTGTTCTCTACATCGTCACCGGCGCTGGTGGCGCGGGCGCGTACGATCCCGACCAGACCGACAACACGCCGACCTGGCAGCCGTTCACTCAAAAGCTGATAAGCGATACGTATTCATTCACCGTGGTCGACGTGGACGGGCGTTCTCTGAAATTGCGTCAGGTCACCGAGAATGGCGACGAGATCGATCGCATGACGATAACCAAGCCCAACTCGCCCAAGGACTCAAACCTGTCGCAAAAACCGGCCGGCCGGTAACCTGCAGTGGATCTTGTGGGCTCAGTTCATCGTTTGACGTTTCATTCGGTCGATCGTCGGCTTGGAGCGCCAGAGGAGCGGCGGATCCTACCGCGTACGTAGCAGCGTTACCGTCAACAGGCCTACGCTAATCAACATCCACAGCGACGCCCACGTCCAGCCTGGCAGCACAAACAGCCGCGCCATGGTGTCGGCATCCGAGTGTCCGCCGTTGACGAGGAACAGCACCCGGATATCGAAGATCGAATTGAGCGCGACCTGAACGGCCAGGAGGCTCAACACAAACGACGAGACGCGTCCGCTTGCTCTTCGCGACAACGCGATCAGCGCCAGGCTCCAGATCAGGACGACGACGATGCCGAACAGATTTCTCATCCAGATGATCAGCGTGAGGAGCATGAACGCGCCGATGGTCCAGAGGATCGCGTGCGCCTGTTTCTTCCCGCGCGCCGCAATCATCAGCGCGCACCCGACGATGCTGGCGCTGAGGTAGCCGGCTGACGCAACCAGACCCTGTGCGATCCGACTCTGGGGAACCAGGCTTTTTGTCAGACCGGCTCCGTTTGGCTCGATGACGATTGAGGACACGCCACCGCCGACGAGGAGCGTCATCACCGCGTGACCGCACTCGTGAACCCACGTCGAAAACATCCTGAACGGGTAGAGCACGAGCGGTCCCCATCGCGTGAGACTGATGGCGAACGAGAGCACAGCCGCGATCCACAGCCAGTTGTCGGGGTTCCTCACCTTCATCAAGGTTGTAATTCTATTGACAGTTTTCGAAGGTTGCGACCGGGGCCGGTTTTATCTTGTCGGCTCATTGCTCGTGTTCGGCACCCCTGACGCTGGTTCCCACTTGTATCAATGCCGATCAACGGTGAGCGGCTCGCATGGCGACATCTCTCGGCGAGTGTTCGACGTCCTCGACGGCGAGCGTGGCGAATCCAGGCTTCACGCCGTTGGATTCCTCGATCGCGCCGAGGGCAATGATCTGTTCCCACGGAATCAAGAGCGACATCATCACGTGGGCCCCACCTTTGGCGCGCGTCAGGTTGGCGGGCACTTCACCGAGCCAGATGCCGGCGGCATCCTGACTGACAAGTGGACCGAGTAGCCTCACCACCGGCGCAGTCGAAGGACGTGGATTGGCGGCCAGTAACGGCGCGACGGTTGACCACCAGCTTTGCGATACGAGAACAAAAGCAGCGTTCCGCTGTTTGGGCATTTCACGACCTCCGCTGTCGTGAGTCACGCAAAACTAGATCCCGTCGAGGTTTCGGAAGTCTCTAATTCTCGAAACCGGTCGAATCACGATTGATTACAGTCCCGTCGCGAGAATACGTTTCTGGTTGTTAACCGAGCTGCAGCGATTCCGCGAAAAGCAGTCTCGACGCACGGCGTGTCTCGGCGCTCTCTCGAGTGCAAGACTCGATAAAGTGCCAAAGGAAATTTTGAAGCTTTTGACGGAACCAAAAGGATAATGTCCCGTCTAGGTGCTAGATGGAAACCCTGCTCACTGATCTGCGGTACGCCTTGCGCACCGGCCGCCGGAACATCGGCTTCACCGCCATTGCGCTGGCCGCACTAGCGCTCGGCATCGGCGCCAACACGGCGATCTTCACGGTCGTGGATGCGGTCCTCCTGCAGCCGCTTCCGTATCCGCAACCCGATCGCATCATGAAGCTCGGCCGGCAGTTCCGCACCGGTGTGGGCTATTCGATTTCCATCCCCAAGTACATGGCCTGGCGGCAGAACGATGTGTTCGACGCGCTGGCGCTGTACGACATTGGGGCGCTTGCGATGAACGTGGGCTCGAGCGATCCACCGCAGACGCTGAAGGGGCTGCGCGCCTCTGCCGATTACTTCAAGGTCTTCGGGGTTTCGCCAATCGCAGGCCGGACATTCTCACAAGACGAGGATCTGCCCAACGGCCCGAACGTGACGGTGATCAGCGACAACGTGGCGCAGGCTCGGTTTGGCGGCACTCATGAAGTGCTCGGTCGGCCACTCCTCCTGAACGGCGTGTCCTACACCGTCGTCGGCATCCTGCCGAGGAGTTTTCACTCTGATCCCGAAGCGGATGTCTGGCTTCCGCTGCAAGCCGATCCCAATAGTACGAATCAGGGCCACTATCTGAATGTCGCCGGCCGGCTCAAGCCGGGCGTGACGGTTGCGGCCGCGCAGGCGCAGATGAAGCTGGTCGGCGAGCGCTTTCGTAAAGCGAATCCGAAATGGATGGACGCAGAGGAAGGCGTAGCGGTCGTCTCGATGCGCGATGCGACAACGGGCGAGGTGAAGACCGCGTTGTTCGTCTTGTTCGGCGCGGTCGCACTGGTGCTCTTGATCGCCTGTGCCAACGTTGCCAACCTGCTCCTTGCGCGAGCTGCAGGGCGGCAACGTGAGCTGGCCATCCGTTCAGCGATGGGAGCTGATCGCCGACGAGTGATCCGGCAACTCCTGACAGAAAGCGTCGTGCTGGCGGGATGTGGCGGCATACTTGGCCTCGGCCTCGGCGTCGCGGGTGTTCGCGGGCTGCTGTTGCTCGTCCCCGGCGATATTCCTCGCATCACCGACGCGGCGGGTGCGGCCATTGTCGTTCCATCACTCGACTGGCGAGTGACGCTGTTTACCATCGGCCTTTCACTCCTGACCGGGCTGCTCTTCGGTCTCTTTCCAGCGTTGCACACATCGAAACCGGATCTGGTGTCGACACTGAAGGAAGCGAGCAGCCGCTCCGGCACCGGGCTGCGGCACACGCGAATACGCTCTGGACTGGTGGTCGCGGAAATGGCGTTGGCGCTCGTGCTGCTGGTTGGAGCGGCACTGCTGATTCGCAGTTTCGTCGGTCTGCGTTCGGTCGATCCAGGTATCGATCCGCACAATGTGTTCACGTTCCAGACGTCGCTGGCCGGCGGCGCGTACTCGACAACAGCGAGCGTGAGCAACTTCACGACCCAGGTCGTCCAACGAATGGAAACACTGCCAGGTGTCGAAGCGGCCGCATCGACGATCGTCCTGCCGATCGAAGCCGGCGTCGATCTGCCGTTCACGATCGTCGGCAAGCCTCCCGCGAGCGGCGAATACAACGGTGATGAGCAGTGGCGATCGGTGTCGCCGCATTACTTCCGGGTGTTCAAGATCCCGTTGTTACGGGGACGCGCGTTCACCGAGACCGATACCGGCGCCTCGTCGCGCGTCGTCATCATCAATGATGCGATGGCGAAGAAATACTGGCCGAAGGAGGACGCGATCGGACAGATGATCGTGATCGGCAAGGGACTCGGGCCGCAATTCGAGGAGCCCGCCCGGCAGGTTGTCGGGATCGTTGGCAACGTGCGCGAGAACGGGCTGGGAAATGCCGGCGTCGGCGTGATGTACGTGCCGCAGAGCCAGATGACAGAAGGTCTGACCGCACTCGCCAATAGCGTGCTCCCGCTGTCGTGGTGCGTTCGGACGGCGGGCGATCCGTCATCCCTGCGCGTTGCCATCGAGCGCGAGTTGCACGGCGTTGACGGTCAGATGCCGATTTCGCGGGAGCGGCTCATGACCGATGTCCTCTCGGCCGCATCCGCGCGACAAAGTTTCAACATGGTGCTGCTGAGCATCTTCGCGGGCGTTGCACTGATGCTGGCCGCGATCGGCATCTACGGATTGATGTCCTACTCGGTCGATCAGCGAACGCAGGAAATCGGAATCCGCATGGCGCTCGGAGCCGATGCCGGCAGAATGCTCAGGGTCGTCCTGCGAGAAGGGATGACACTCGCGCTGCTTGGCGTCGCGCTCGGCCTCTTGCTCGCGTACGGCCTGACACGCTTGCTCGCGAGCCTGCTGTTTGGTGTGAAGGCCAGCGATCCATTGGCGTTTGCCGCCGTCGCCGGCATTCTCACGATGGTGGCTCTTGTCTCTACTTATATCCCCGCCAGGCGAGCCACGGGCATCGATCCCGCGATCGCCCTCAGGTACGAATAGCATGTCCCGCTACGGAGGTCGCTTCCACGCGCATACTGCTGGGATGCGGCGTCTCGGAACGACTTCCATCGTGCTCCTGATCCTGTTTGCGGTCGCCTCGCCCCGCGCGCAGGATACGAAAACCGATTACGACGGCGAGATGCGCAATGGCGAAACGTATTTTCACAAGCAGCAGTATCAACAGGCCCTGCGCGCATACCAACACGCCTACGCCCTGACCGGCAAATCGTCGTACGACGCGCTGGTCGGAATCGCGCTCGCGTATCGCGGCCTTGGCGCGTTCAAAGATGTCCTCGATTTGTGCAAGGACGGACTGAAGCTCGCCGGCGACGACAAAGCACGCCAGGCGCAGATGCACAACCCCCGCGGCGCCGCGCTCGAGGCGAACGCGTCGCTTGCCGCGGCGCGCGTCAACCTGGGCACGGTGCTTCTGAAGATGCACCGCGATGACGAAGGGCTCGAAGGGTTTCCCACATACATCGTCCTTGACGGCGACGGGATCGTTCGCGCGCGCCGGATTGGA
>Ga0310902_10000135_pt1 | contig 17067 bp, 18 predicted proteins | sample C24D3metaG_FD_203748 | JGI IMG/M metagenome (GOLD analysis project Ga0310902, IMG submission 203748) | Lab incubated soil microbial communities from West Virginia University Organic Research Farm, Morgantown, WV, United States - C24D3 | ecosystem: Environmental > Terrestrial > Soil >...
ACGGCTTACTACGCCTCGTTTCCCGATGGCGAATACTGGAGCGACGACAACGCTAAACACAAAAGCGATCGCAAGTGGCACTGGTTTGGCGATGACCCGGTAGAAGAATTCAGGCTGGTCGTCCGTGGCAAGGGTCAAGTGCTTTCACAGCCCGAGATCGATCGCGTGCGTGCCTCGGATGCGGCTTCGACCATCGTGTCGCTTCGCGGCCGGTTTCACGAGCAGTTCGAAGAGACGGGATTCGTGCTCGCCAACCCAACCGAAGTGCAGATTTCAGCGACGGGAGAAGCACGCGAGGACGGCGAATTCGACTTCGGCTGGATCACCAACGCCGACACGCGCGCGACCGTATGGCGATTCGGCTGGCGCGACTCGCAGCCGGCCGGCGGTGCGCCCAAAAACCGCCGTGTCACGAAAACTCTTCTCCTTCCGGCAGGCCGCTATGCCGCGTTTTATGCCACTGATGACTCTCACGATCCATCCGAGTGGAACGCGCAGCCGCCCGCGGATCCGGAAGCGTGGGGTTTGACGATCGCCGTCAACAATCGCGACGCGCGCGCGGCGATCAAGACGTTCGCCTACGAGCACGTTCCGCAGAACGCCACAATCGTCGCCCTCACCGGCATCGGAGACGATGCGATGAAGAAGCAGGGCTTCACGCTGACCCGGCCGATCGACGTGAGGATCTACGCGCTCGGCGAAGGTCGCAACGGACGCATGTTCGATTACGGGTGGATCACGAGTGCCGACACGCGCAAGCGCGTGTGGACGATGGAGTACGACACGACGGAACCGGCCGGCGGCGATGGGAAGAACCGCCGAGTCGATACGACGCTCCACCTCGAGCAGGGCAACTACATTGTCCATTACCTTTCAGATGATTCGCATTCCGCTCAAGAGTGGAACGCAACCGCCCCTCCTGACGGCCGTCGATGGGGCATCACGCTCCTGGCGGCAAAAGGACCGACCGATCGCGCTGCGGTTGTGCCCTACGACGAGAAGCGCGATCCCTCCATCCTCGCCGAGCTCACCGGCATTCGCGACGACGAGCAGGTTCGAAAACCGTTTTCACTCGATCGCGACACCGACGTTCGGATCTATGCCCTCGGCGAAGGATCGGGCAGTGACATGGTCGACTTCGGATGGATTGAAGACGCCAAGAGCGGGCGTCGCGTGTGGGAAATGACCTACCGGGTTACGGAGCACGCCGGCGGAGCAAAGAAGAATCGCCGCTTCGACGGAGTCGTCAGATTGCCTGCCGGGAATTACGTGTTGCGCTACGAGACCGATGGCTCGCACTCGTTTGGTGATTGGAACGCCGCGCCGCCAGATGACCCCGAGGCTTGGGGCATCAGGGTGTCGAGAGTTTCCCCTCCTCCGCGCTGAGTTCGTGCTGCGCCAACTTCGCAAAGATCGGCCGCATTTTTTTCGCCGTCTCGGATAATTCCTCCGGCAGCACCCGGGTCTCGCCAACCACGGTCATGAAGTTCGTGTCGCCTGACCAGCGCGGCACGATGTGCATGTGCACGTGATCGAGAACGCCGGCGCCGGCCGGTTTGCCCAGGTTGATGCCCATGTTCATGCCGTGCGGGCTGTAGGCCTCGATCAGCGCGAGTTCCGCCCGCCGTGTCAGCTCGATCAATTCACAGAGTTCTTCGGAGGTCGCTGCGGCTAACGAGGGAATGTGCCGATTGGGCACGACCATCAGGTGACCGTTGTTGTACGGGTAGAGATTCAGAATGACGTAACAGGTGGTGCCGCGAAAGACAATGAGAGAAGACTGACGGAACCCTGACTCGTCGTCGCTCGTCGAGGGCGTTGCATCCTGATCAGCAAACGCGTCACAAAAAATACAGCCCCTGGCTTCTCCCCCACTGAGAATGTAGGGAAGACGCCAGGGGCTCCACAATCGATCCATCTCTTAGACGCCGGCGATGTCGGGATCAACGCTGACTGGCGCGGCCGCCGGTGGTGCGGGAGGCGTCTCCGGCTCGCGATTGATCAGCTCTTTGAGTTCCTTGCCCGGCTTGAAGTACGGGACCTTCTTTGGCGGCACATCCACCTTGTCACCAGTCTTCGGGTTCCGGCCCTTTCTCGGTTCACGACGTCGCAAACGAAAGCTTCCAAACCCGCGCAGCTCGATTTTCTCTCCGCGATGCAGCGCGTCGATGATGCTCTTGAACACGGTGTCGACGATCACCTCGGAGTGCTTCTTGGTGAGATCCGAGACGCGCGACACTTCCTCGACGAGCTCCGCTTTCGTCATGCTGCCGTTGGTCATAAGGGCTCCCTTCGGTCGCCCAGCTCCCGGCTGCCAGCTCCCAGCTGCCAGCGCGAAATGAGCTGGAAGCTGGAGGCTGGAAGCTGGAAGCTGTCAATCGTCAGTTCTGATGCTTGAAGTGATCTCCCAGGGTCACTTCAGGCCGTCCCGTCGTTTCCGTGTAGGCCTCCCAGTCGGCGCGGAACTCGTCGCTTTTCAGCGCGCGAATGCTCAGCCCAACTTTGCGTTCGGCGGGGATCAGCTTGATGATCTTCATCTGATAGCTGTCGCCCACCTTCAGATCGAGCTTCTCGTCCTTCCCGGCGTGCTGCGAATCGTCGAACTCCGACACGTGAATCAGGCCTTCGATGCCTTCGGCCAGTTCGACAAACGCCCCGAAGTTGGTCAGGCGAACGACCTTGCCCTCGACCAGCTCGCCGACGGTGTGCTGCTGGAAGAACTCATCCCACACATCCGTCTGCAACTGCTTCAGCCCGAGTGAGAGGCGCTGATTCTCCGCGTCGATATTGAGCACCATCGCCTCGACGGTGTCTCCCTTCTTCAGCACCTCGGAGGGATGCTTCAGACGCTTGCTCCACGACATGTCGGAAATGTGGATGAGGCCGTCGATCCCCTCTTCCACCTCGACAAACGCGCCGAACTCGGTCAGGTTGCGGACCTTGCCGGTAATGTTCGTGCCGATCGGATACTTCTCCGTCAGCTCGTGCCACGGATTGCTCTCGACCTGCTTCAGGCCGAGCGAAATCCGGCGCGCGCCGGGATCGACCCCGAGCACCATCGCCTCGACCGAGTCGCCGACATTCAGGATTTTCGAAGGATGCTTGACGCGCTTGCTCCACGACATCTCGCTGACGTGGATCAAGCCTTCCACTCCGGGCTCGAGTTCGACGAACGCGCCGTAGTCGGTGAGGCTCACCACCTTGCCGCTCATCCTCGCGCCGACCGGATACCGCTCGATCACGTTCGACCACGGATCGTTCATCAGCTGCTTGTGACCAAGCGACACGCGCTCGGTCGACGGGTCGTACTTCAGCACGATGACGTCGATCTCGTCGTTGACCTTGAAGAGCTCAGAGGGATGCGACACGCGGCCCCACGACATGTCGGTGATGTGGAGCAACCCGTCGATGCCACCGAGGTCGATGAACGCGCCGTAGTCGGTGATGTTCTTCACGACGCCGCGAAGCACCTTGCCTTCGGCAAGCGTGTCGAGCGTGTGCTTCTTCTTCTCGGCGTTCTCTTCTTCGAGCAGAACCTTGCGCGACAGCACGATGTTGCCGCGCTTCTTGTTGACCTTGATGACCCGCATCCGCAGCTCTTGACCGCGCAGCGCGTCGAGGTTGCGCACCGGACGCACGTCGATCTGCGAGCCCGGGAGAAACGCGCGGACGCCGATGTCGACCGCCAGGCCGCCCTTGATGCGCTCGATCACGCGGCCGATGACGACTTTCTTCTCGGCGTAGGCCTTCTCGACCTCGTCCCAGATCTTCATCTTCTCGGCTTTTTCGCGCGAGAGGACGACGTAGCCTTCACGGTCTTCGGTGCGCTCGAGGAGCACGTCGACGGTGTCGCCGGGCTGCACGGAAATCTGTCCGGTCTCGTCGATGAACTCGTCAACCGGGATGATGCCTTCCGACTTGTAGCCAACGTCCACGATGACTTCGGATGGCGTGACTTTGAGAACGGTGCCCTTCACGACCTCGCCTTCCGCGATGTTGCGGAAGCTGTTATCGTAAAGGTCCAGGAGGCGTGCATATTCTTCGGGATCGACGTGATCGTCCATCTGGGAGAAACCCGATGTCTTCAGATCAGCGGTTCCTGCGCCACCTCCTTTGGGATTGTTGAGTGGGGAATTATCGGTTGCCATGCTAAACGGGTCCTCCTCGAACGTTCTGACCGGATCTCAGCTCCGGCGGGCTGTAGAATTGCTCTGCGCTGATTGCGATAAGCAATAGAAGATACATCACTTAGAGGCCTGCAGTCAATGCGCTCGGCGGCCGAGTCCAGCCTCGACCGCCCTCACCGACAGGGGTCAAACGACATGGCCAAGAAAGCATCACGGCGAAAGGCCGGTAGCTCTTCAGGGAAACGCTCCGGCAAAGGGCGGAAGCGGACCCCGTCGAAGAAGGGTGCGGGTGGGAGGGCGCGGGCGTCGGCCCGAAGCGGTGCCGGCAAGCGGCGTGTGTCCACCCGCCGGAGTACCGGACGCAAAACGGCTGGCGCGAAAGCGACGCGCGGTAAAAAGAGGGCAGCGCCGAAGCGGTCGCTCGCGCAGTTGCGGGCAGCCGGAGCACGCGCCAAGAAACGTGCGGCCCCTGGCGGCCGCGTCGGCGGAACGGGCCTGGAGCGTGAGTTGGCGCAAACCCCGGAGACGGGACGATCCGTTCGGGGCCCCACAAACCCGATGCCCACCAGGCGGTCGACAGGCACGCCGGCAGGCGCGGGCAGCACCAAAGGCGCGCCCGGACTTGACCGCGAGCGGAAACGCCTGCGAGAGGTCGAGGAGACACTGCCAACTCCGCCGTCGAGTCTCGACCTCGATCGCCGTCCGTCGGCGGCGCGAAGCGGACGTCACGAGTTGCAGGAGAGCCGCCGCGAACATCACGAGGTCAGTCCCGAGTTGACCGCTGGGGATGTCGATGCGGATTGGGAAGACGCGTACTCAGTTGGCGACGAAGCACCAGGCGGCGACAATCCCACACCGGACCAGGACCGCGTGGACGATATCGGCAAAGCGCTGGGGGTTCAGTACGACGACAACGAGGAGCTGAAAGGGTCGGACAAAATCAGCGAACGCGATCGTCACCGCTGGGAACTCGACCCCGCATCGTCGGACGATTACCGGGATCGGGACTAGAGTCGCTGACGAACGAGTTCCATCACTTTCTCGACGGCGTCGTCAATCGACAGCGCCGTCGTGTCGATCACCACCGCATCTTCAGCCACCGCGAGCGGTGACGCCGCGCGAGTCGTGTCGCGGTGATCGCGTTCAGCCAGCGCCGTGGCAACGTCCTGGATCGCGGCGGTTCCTTTCCCAGATGCATGCGCCGGATCGGTGGCGCGTCTTCGCGCGCGCTCCTCGGGTGATGCGTCGAGATAAATCTTCACCTGCGCGCCGGGAAAGACGACGGTGCCGATATCTCGTCCTTCCATGACGGTGCCGCCAAGCGCCGCCAGCGCGCGCTGACGCTCCACGAGCACGCGACGCACAGCGGGCTGACGTGCGACTGTCGACGCTGCGGCATCCATCTCCGGCGTGCGAATCGCGCGAACGATGTCGTGACCATCGACTGCAACACGTCCGTCGCTGACATCGCACTGCAGACGTTCCGCCACCGCCGAGACCTCCGCCTCGTCGCTTAGATCGATCCCGTCGTGAAGCGCTTTCCACGCGACCGCGCGGTACATCGCCCCCGTGTCGACGTGATGGAATCCGAGCCGCCTGGCAATTGCACGGGCAATCGTGCCCTTCCCCGCTCCCGAGGGTCCGTCGATGGCGATGATCACCGGCTCCATTCAGTCTTATATTATCCCCGGCATGCGCACGAGAACGAAGGCAGCGGGCATCGTTGCCGTGGCGCTCCTCCTCGGAGCCTGGGCATCGAACGGCTATCTGCGAGCTGCGGCGTTCATCCTTCAGGCCTCCGGCATGCAGGGGTATGCGCGGAAGGCGGCGGCGGTTGAAACCGGCGAGTTCGACCAGCGCCCCCTGACGATTCCGTGGCGTGGCGGCCAGTTGCGCGCGCGACTCTACATTCCGCGTGGGGCATCGGACCGCGCGATGGTGCTGGTGCCCGGCGTGCATGCCGCGGGCGTTGATGAGCCCCGTCTCGTGCAGTTCGCGAAGGATCTCGCGTCGGTCCGGCACACGGTGCTGACCGTAGAACTGACCGATCTCACGGAATATCGAATCACGCCCCGCACCACCGACATGATCGAAGACGCGGTGCTGTGGCTCTCGAGTCAGCACGACCTTGCGCCCGATGGTCACGTCGGCATGATGGGCATCAGCTTCGCAGGCGGACTGTCGATCGTCGCCGCCTCGCGGCCGTCACTGCGCGATCGCGTGGCGTTCGTCATGTCATTCGGCGGCCACGGCGATCTGCCGCGCACGCTTCGCTATCTGTGCACCGGAGTGCAGCCTGACGGCTCGACGCGGCCGCCGCACGACTACGGCGTGGTGATCATTTTGCTGAGCGTTGCCGATCAGGTGGTGCCGCCGGATCAAGTCGATCCGCTCCGAAAGGTAATCCTCACCTATCTCGAAGGGTCGCGTCTGGATCTCATCGACAAGAACGAATCATGGAACACGTATCAACGCGCGCGGGCGATGACCGCATCGCTGCCGGAGCCATCGAAGACGCTGATGGGATATGTCAACGAGCGCGACGTCGGCCATCTCGGCCCGATCCTGCTCCCGCACGTGACCAAGCTGGGCGACGATCGCGAGTTGTCGCCGGCGAGTCAGGCAGCCCCGAAAGCCCCGGTGTATCTCCTTCACGGCACCGATGACAACGTCATCCCGGCGATTGAATCGGTCCTGCTCGCCGACACGCTGCGGTCACGCGGCGTCGAAGTCCATCAACTCGCGACCCCGCTCATTACCCACGCCGAAGTCGACCGGTCGGCAACGGCAGGGGCGATGTTGAAGCTGGTGGGGTTCTGGGCGGATCTGCTGGGAGAGTGACAATGGACAATGTTACTTCGCCGCCCTTTTCAGCGCCGCAATTTCCTTTGCATCCAAGTCTCTAAACTCACCCGGCCTGATGCGCTGATCGGTGATCGGACCGATGCGCACGCGCTTCAAGCGATCGACCGGATGCCCGATCGCTTCGCACATGTTTCGGACCTGGCGGTTGCGCCCTTCCTTGACGACGATCGAGACGATCGCGTGCTCACCATCCTTGGCGTGCACCACATTCAAGAGCTTCACGTCGGCGGGACGCGTGCGACGACCGTCAATCACAATCCCTTTCGACAGGCGCTCCAGGTCATGGTCGTCGGGCACGCCGAGAACCTTGACCTCGTATTCGCGCTCGACCTCATGACTGGGATGCGTCAAACGGGCAGCGAGATCGCCATCGCTCGTCAGCAGCAGCAGACCCTCCGAGTCGTAGTCGAGCCGCCCAACTGGATACACGTAGTCGCGGATTCCCCCTTTCGACAACAAATCGATGACCGTTGGCCGGCGCTGCGGGTCAGAACGGCTGACGATGTAGCCCCGCGGTTTGTAGAGAAGCAGATACAGCCGGTGAGTGGCACGCTTGAGGCGGCGGCCATCGACGCGAATGTCGTCGACGGCGGGATCGGCTTTTGATCCGAGTTCGGTGACTGTCTTGCCGTTTACGCTGACGCGTCCGTCCGTGATGTAGGACTCTGCCGCGCGGCGCGACGCGATGCCCGCCGCTGAGAGGATCTTCTGAAGCCGCTCACGCACATGCACTAGCCATTGGTGAATTAGTGAACTGTTTCGTCAGAGACGGAAACACTTTCCTCGACGATCGCCGACTCAGGCACTTCGCCCTGCGACTCGAACGGAAGCGTGCTGGTCTCGGCAGTAGACTCGGTCAGCGCCGTCGGCAATTCAAAGCCAAGCGCATCCGACATCTCCTCCACCTTCGGAAGGTCTGCGAGATCGTTCAGTCCGAACCGATCCAGGAATTCACGCGTCGTCGCATACATGAACGGCCGCCCGATCACCTGCTTCCGACCGACGGTTTTGATCAGGTGCCGCTCCACCAGCGTCGTCAACACACCGCCACTGCTGGTAACGCCACGAATCTCGGCAATCTCAGGCGCGGTGATTGGCTGCTTGTAGGCGATGACGGCGAGCGTCTCGAGCGCCTGCACCGACAACTTCTGCGACGTCCGCTCATGAAACAACTTGCGGACCCATTCGTGCAGTTCGGCTCGCGTCACGATCTGATAGCCGCCTGCGACCTCGACGATCTGTAATCCGCCGGGACGCTCGTAGTCGGCCTTCAGCGATTCAAGCGCCGCCTGCACGTCCTCGCGCGGCTCGCCGTCCAAAAGCTTGTACAGCGTTTTTGGCGTGATCGGTTCCGGCGACGCAAAGATCAGTGCTTCGACAATTGGCTTCAGATGGTCAGACACGATCTACTCGCTTTCGCTACTTTTCGCGATTGCCGTGACGGGCTCAGCCTCGGCCACAGCGTTCTGAACCGCAACCTCGTGAGCGTGCCGTTGCTCCGGATCGAGCAGCGGCTTCGGTGCATCCGCCGGACGCGCGCGCTTATAGACACGGATGGGACCAAGCGCACCCGACTGGAACACCCGAATCAGTTTGAGCCGGATCATTTCCAGCATCGCGAGAAACGTGACAACGATGCCGGCTCGGCTCTGAACGTCGGCGAAAAGATCCTCGAAGCCGCACGCTTCGGTTTCGGACAGTTTCGCCATCAACTGCTCAATCCGATCCTCGATCGGGATCTGTTCACTCGGGAGATACACCTTCGGTCGCTGCTTCGCCCGTTCGACGACGGTGCGAAAGGCAGCGATGAGGCTGAATAGGTCGACTTCGATCTCCGGTTCTGGCGCCTCGCCGGCGATTTCAGCAATCGGACCATCGGGACGAGTCCACTGCGCGCTGCGAAGCGTTTCGCGCTCGTGCAGCAGCTCGGCGGCCGCCTTGAACTTCTGGTGCTCGAGAAGACGACGGACGAGCGCTTCGCGCGGGTCTTCGTCAGGATCCTCCTGCGTCGGATCGATCCGCGGCAACAGCATGCGCGACTTGATGTGAATGAGGGTCGCCGCCATGACCAGGAACTCGCCGGCGACGTCGAGGTTCAGTTCCTGCATCATGTCGATGTAGCCGAGATACTGCTCGGTGATGGCCGCAATCGGGATGTCGTAGATGTCAACCTGGTGCTGCTTGATCAGATGCAGCAGCAGGTCGAGCGGTCCTTCGAACTTCTCGAGCCTGACCGGATAGGCCTCGAGGATCGACTCGAACTCAAAGTCCTGTTGGTGTGTCATATTGCAGTTTCACGGCGCTACGAACGCGCTCCATCGTTGCCTGAGCGATGGTGCGGGCTTTCTTCGATCCCTCATGCAGCACGTCGCCGAGCGTGGAGGGGTTGGCCAGCACCTGCGCGCGCCGGGCACGCATCGGTTCGAGATGGGCGTTCAACGCCTTCGCGAGCTTCGTCTTCACCTCGACGTCACCCACTTTACCGGCGCGATATCGCGTCTTCAGATCGTCGACCTCTGCCTTGTCGGGGTTGAACGCATCGTGATAGGTGAACACCGGATTGCCTTCCACCGTTCCAGGCACATCGGCCCGAATCCGCTTCGGGTCGGTGTACATCTGCATGACCTTCTTCCGAACTGTCTCCGCATCGTCCGAGAGATTAATCGTGTTGCCGTAGCTCTTGGACATCTTCCGGTTGTCCAATCCTGGAAGCCGCGGAAACGTCGTCAGCAACGGTTTCGGTTCCACGAACAGCTCGCCGTAAAAGTTATGGAACCGGCGAACGATTTCCCGACTCAGTTCGAGATGCGGTACTTGATCTTCCCCCACCGGCACAAAGTGCGCGTTGTACATGATGACGTCGGCGGTCTGCAGCAATGGATACCCGAGAAAGCCAAGCGTCGACAGGTCCTTCTCGGCGAGTTGCTCCATCTGCTCCTTGTAGGTCGGGACGCGTTCCAGCCATGGGATAGGAACGGTCATCGAAAGCAACAGAAACAGTTCCGCGTGTTCGGGGACCAGCGATTGAATGAAAAGCGTCGAACGATCCGGATCGAGACCGGCGGCAATCCAGTCGGCCGCCATGTCGTAGGTATTCGAGACGACCTCGGAGGTATCGGCGTAATCGCTGGTCAGTGCGTGCCAGTCGGCGACGAAGTAGAAGCAATCGTACTGATCCTGAAGCGCGGCCCAGTTATTCAACGCCCCGACAAGGTGCCCGAGGTGCATCTTTCCTGTCGGGCGCATGCCCGAAACCACGCGAGGCTTCATTCAGTAGGACTGATTTTCGTTCGCAGACAGAGTGACCGGGCGCGGGCATGCGCGCGCCCGAGACGTCCAAAGAATACGGTAAAAGCGCTGCCGTATCAAGGATTTCAGCGACCTTCTCGGGCGAAGTGGGCAAGCACTGCATCGGCTGCTTTTGCGCCGACCACCTTCATCAACTCTTCACGCGTCGCCCGTCTCACGCCGGCGAGACTTCCAAACGCCGTGAGCAGCGACTTGCGACGTCGTGGTCCGATTCCATTCACCGCGTCGAGTTCCGATCGGAAATCACGTTTGCTGCGCGAGAGGCGATGGAACGTGACGGCGAATCGATGCGCCTCGTCGCGGATGCGTTGGATCAGCAGGAGGGCGGGACTGCCGGTGGCGAGCGCGATCGGATCCTCGCGATCGCGCGTGAACAGCAGTTCCTCTTTCTTCGCGAGACCCACCGCAACGAGGTTGGCAAGGCCAAGTTGCTGCAGCGCGGCATACGCGGCAGACAATTGCCCTTTGCCGCCATCGATCAGAATCAGGTCCGGGAAGGGCCCTCCCGCTTCGAGCAGTTTTCGGTATCGACGCAGCACGACTTCATGCATCGCAGCAAAGTCGTTATTTACTGCCGTTTCAGCGCTTTCCCAATTCCGAGCGATCATCGGCATCGCGGACGTGTCCGCGTGAAGCGAACCGCGAGGAGCGAGCAACGAACCCCGAATCCGAAACTTCCGATACTCTGATCGCTTCATCCGGCCGTCTTCGCAGACGACCATCGACGCCACGGTTTCACTGCCCTGAATCGTGGAAATGTCGAAGCACTCGATACGGCGCGGCACAGAAGGCAGTGCGAGCACCGCCCGCAGCGTTTCAAGCGCATCGTAGTTTGCGGCGACGTTCTCATTGAAGCGAGCCTGGTAAGCGACCTGCGCGTTGCGGCTGGCGAGTTCGAGCAGTCCGCGCTTCTCGCCACGCTTCGGGACATTAAGGCGAACGCGCCGGCCGGCCTCGCCGGATAACCAGCCTTCGAGCAATTCCCTGTCGGCGGCAGGAAACGGAATAGGGATGTGCACTTCGGGCGCCGCGGTGCGCTCGGCATAAAACTGTTGCAGCGCTGCTTGCAGGACGTCGCATTCCAACGAGCCGGTTGGTTGATCGGGCAGGCCTGGTGCGCCTTTCTGGGGATCGCGGAACTCGGTGACCAACTCGGTGCGCTCGACGACCTTGCCGCCACGCATCTGAAAAATCTGCACCACCGCGCCGGCGGGGCCGATCCTCAGGCCGAACGCGTCACGATCCCCGAGTTCAGGGGACGCCATCTTCTGCTGCCGGGTCTGAAGCGTCTCAATTGTCCGGATGGCGTCGCGAAGCTGCGCCGCCTGTTCAAAACGTTCAACCGTCGCCGCTTCGGACATGCGTTCACGCAGCGTCACCAGCAATTCGTCGTTACGCCCCTCGAGAAACATCCGGGTGTGCTCGACCGCGGCGCGATACTCGTCTTCGGAACAGATCGCGCGCACGCACGGGGCGATGCAGCGCTTGATGTCGTATTCCAGACAAGGCCGTGGGCGCTCGCCGGAAATGACCTCGTTGCACGACCGGATCCCAAACAGTTTATGAGTCAGCGACATCGTCCGGCGCGCCAGCGCCGCGGGCATGAACGGACCGGCGTAAAAGTGGTCGTCGCGCTCGACTCTCCGCGCGACCAGAACACGAGCGAACGATTCCCCCGTCGTCAGTTGCAGATAGGGGTAGGTTTTATCGTCGCGCAGCAGGATGTTGTATTTCGGCGACCGCTGCTTGATGAGGTTATTCTCGAGCGCGAGCGCTTCGACGACCGAGTCGGTGACGATCACCTCGAGGCGTTCCGCTTCGTCGAGGAGCGCATCGATTCGCGGACTGGTGCCGTACGCGCCAAGATAGCTCCGCACCCGGTCGCGGAGGACGCGAGCCTTGCCGACGTACAGAGTCTCCCCTTGCCCGTTGGAATACAGGTAGACGCCGGGTTGCTCCGGCAGGCGGGCTATCTGGGTCTTGAGATCACGGATCGGCATACGATAGACTGCGCGTTTTGGCGTATCGTGAACCCTCCATTATATCGCGTCGCGCACGCACTTCTATGACGTTTACCGGACTCATTGGCCGGATCTGCATGTTCCCGCTCCGGCTCATCATCAATACGTGTGTCGCTCTCCGCATCCATCCGAACGTCCTCACCTTCATGGGTGTACTCATCAACATCGCCGCCGCCTTTGAGCTGGCTCGCGGGCACTTCACCCGCGGCGGCGTCATCATGGTGGTTGCGAACATCTTCGATTTTATTGACGGAAAGGTCGCCGTCGAGTCGAACACCATGAGCGCGTTCGGCGCCTTCTGGGACTCGGTCATTGATCGGTTTTCGGATATCGCGCTGTTTCTCGGTTTGATCTACCTGTACTCGCACCTGGGCCGTACCGACTACGTCATGGTCGCGGCAATTGCGATGATGTTCGCGATTATGACGAGCTACACGCGCGCCCGCGCCGAATCACTGATCAAGAAGTGCAAAGTCGGGTTCATGGAACGCCCCGAACGCATCGTGCTCTTCATGATCGGCGCCTTCACGAACCGGATGGCCGCCGTGTTGTGGGTGATTGGCGTGCTGTCGATCTTCACCGTCGCCGATCGGATCATTTACACCTACCGGGAACTCCGTACCACCGAGCAGGCGATCGCATGACCAACCCCGCCACTCTTCCGATGCGCGTTCTCTGGAACGCATTCTTTTGGACCTACGAGCGAGCGACATGGCAGTACGACGTCATGGTGATCGCGATTCTCGCGTTCGTGTGGCTCACGCCACCGGGGTGGTTGGGCGACCCGATGGCGACGGGAGATGGGCCGATCGGGTGGGTTCTCTCAATGTTCAATGCCCAATGATCAATGTTCAACGGATTCGCGCATTGAGCATTGAACATTGATCATTGAGCATTGAACATTCACACATCGTCTCTCTCGTCGTGCATTCCCAGGTCGAGTGGCTTTCCCGCGAAATGGATGTCGTAGGTGGCAATTTTGTCGCGCAGGAGCCGACGCACCGCGCCGTAGTACACCTCGGGCACGACCAGGCTGCGCGCGAACGCGCGCATCCGGTAGATCATGACGAGTGTCGGTTTCTCCCCTTCCCGCCACGACAGCCCGCCGATCTTCCAATATGGAATAAACCCGGCGTCCGCCCAGATCCCTTCCTTGTAGAACCCTCGTCCGATCTTGAGGCTTAACGGCAGCGCGTAGCCGTAATAGACGAGCATCATCGTTTCGCCGAACACATCGATGAGCCGAAGCCGCAGAAACGCGAGCTTGTAGACGATGAGCACGCTCAGGATGGCGCCCATGGCTAAGAGGAGCCCGTAAAACGGAGGCCGCGGCCCCGGCCAGGTCAGCAGCGCCGACGACCGCAGCCGCTGAAACCGCAAGAACTGGAAGAAGAGTCGGAGGTCGGCCACGAAGAATCCAACACCCAAAAAGAACAGCACCTGAGGCAGGATGGCCGTCGCAATCCTTGTATCGGCGGCAACTGGTGGCATAGGCGGTGCGACAGTGGTCGAATCGTTTGGCACATTCTAACAATGTGCGACTGTATCGCGATCCGTTTTCCGATCCGGGATCCCGAACTCTATTGTCCCAGCGTCGGATCGAAACAATGACGGCAGCGCGCCTCGTAGGTGCCCTGGGCCCCGACGAGGACCCGCGCACTGCTGGCGACCAGCCGCTGGGTGTGGTTGGCCGGTGCGCCGCAGACCATGCAGATCGCGAGAGTCTTGGTGATGTACTCGGCGATCGCCAACAGCTGCGGCATCGGCTCGAACGGCTTGCCGAGATAATCCTGATCGAGGCCGGCGACGATCACGCGCTTTCCGCGATCCGCAAGCGCGTTGCACACGGCGGGAAGCTCCGCATCGAAGAATTGCCCTTCGTCGATGCCGACGACCTCGGTATCGGGCAGCACCTGCGCGAGCAGTTCCCTTGATGATGACAGGTTCACCGACGGTATCCGCATGTCGCTGTGAGAAATGATGTGGTCTTCAGCAAAGCGGTTATCGATCTTGGGTTTGAAGATCTGGACTTTCCGTTTCGCGATCTGGGCCCGGCGGAGCCGTCGAATCAGTTCCTCGCTCTTGCCGCTGAACATGCTGCCGGTGATCACTTCGATCCAACCGGCATTGGGGCGATGCTGCGATATGTCCATAGAGATTGCTGAATGCTGATTGTTGATTGATCAATCGGCAATCAGCACTCGCACATCAGCAATTACCTCACGCCCTGGACAAGTACTCACCCGTCTCGGTGTTCACCCTGATCTTGTCGCCGTTATTTACGAAGGGAGGTACGTTGACGACGAGGCCAGTCTCGAGACGCGCGGGCTTGATCTGATTGCTGGCGGTCGCCCCCTTGATGCCCGGCGCAGTTTCCTCGACGACGAGATCGACCGTTTGCGGCAGTTCGATGCCGACCGGCTCGGTGCCGTAAAACTCCACCTTGATGAGCGCATCCGGGATCAGGTAATTGACGTTGTCGCCGAGCGCTTCGGCATCAATGTGCAGCTGTTCGTAGGTGCTGGTATCCATGAAGTGAAACGAGTCACCGTCGCGGTAGAGATACTGCATCTCGCGCTCGTCGAGCGTCGCGCGATCGACGAAGTCTTCCGACCGCAGCTTTTGATCGGAGAGCGTGCCGGTGCGGATGTTGCGAAACTTCACCCGGACGAACCCGCGAAGGTTGCCGGGGGTGACATGCTGCAGTTCAAGCACGCGGAACAGATCCTGTCCGATCTTGATCAGCATGCCCTTCTTCATTCGAGTTGCCTGTAGAGTAGCCATATCGTCGTGTCCAGAACCTCCGGATCGTAACACAGCAGGGCTGAAGGCTTCGGCAGCCTTCACCCGTGAGCCTTAAGCCATGAGCCTCGAGCAGTGCTACGATCAGCGTCTATGGCGTGGGATCCCCTACGTGACCTGCGTGTCTGGCAGGAGCGGCTCGAACGATTGACCGATCATCGCTCCGATTCATGGACCCCTCCAATCGACGTGTACGAGACGCAGGATCGCTATGTGGTGGCGGCCGAAGTGCCGGGACTTGCGCGTGAACATATCGATCTCGCGCTCGAAGAGTCGCGTTTGACCATCCGTGGCCAGCGCATCGACCGAAATCCGAACGCGGAGGACGCGGTCCATTTCCACCAGGTCGAACGTGGGCATGGCGCGTTCGCGCGGACATTCGATTTCGCCTCGAAGATCGATATCGAATCGGTATCGGCCGATCTCACCAACGGCGTACTGACGATTACCCTGCCGAAGGCCGCGAGACCTCCGGCCCGCAAGATTGAGGTTCGATGATGGTTCGAAAAGTAGCCGTCTTCACACTGTTCATGACGATTGCGTTCTTCGCTGGCCTCGTCGTGACTGGACGGATGCGCAGCGCCGGCGAGACGACGGCCGCGCCTGCGGTGCAGCCGGCCGCCCGGACCGCCGCCCCGTCAATCACCACCGGCGGAATGCCCGATCTGACGGGCGTTGCCCAACGCGCAATTTTCAGCGTCACCAATATTTCCTCGACGCAGATCGTGCGAACGCCGAATTCGCCGTTCGCCAACGATCCGTTTTTTCGTTTCTTTTTCCAGGATCAGGACGACGCGTTCGGCTATCGCGAACGCCGGGCGCAGAGTCTCGGCTCGGGCGTCATCGTGTCGCGCGACGGCTACGTCCTGACCAACAACCATGTGGTCGAACAGGGTGTCGAAGTAACGGTGACGATGCCTGATCAGCGCGAACTGAAAGCAAAGATCATCGCGACCGATCCGGCAACCGACATTGCCGTGCTCAAGATTGACGCGTCGAACCTGCCGACGATGCCATGGGGAGATTCGTCACAGTTGAAGGTGGCCGAATGGGTGCTCGCGATCGGCAATCCGTTTCAACTGAATCAATCGGTCACGCTCGGCATCGTCAGTGCAACCGGGCGCCGACTCGAGGGGCGCCTCGCTTCGTACGAAGACTTCATTCAGACCGACGCCGCGATCAATCCGGGCAACTCCGGCGGGGCGCTCGTCAACGCGCGGGGAGAGCTGATCGGCATCAATACCGCGATCTTCAGCGAGACCGGCGGCTATCAGGGAATCGGGTTCGCCGTGCCGAGCAACCTTGCCCGGCACGTGATGGACGAGTTGATCAAGTACGGCGAAGTCCAGCGCGGGACGATTAGCGGCATCACCCTTCAGCCGCTGACGACGAGACTGGCTGAGCAACTGGGCGCACCCAACACCCGAGGCATGGTCGTCGTCAGCATGCAGCAGCGCTCGGATGCCTATGTCGCCGGCCTGCGGCCCGGCGACGTCATCGTCAGCTTCAACGGCACCACCCTCGAGGATCAGTCGCACTTCCTGCGGTTGTTGTCCGACGCGAAGATTGGGTCAACGGTCACGCTGGGTATCGTCCGCGAAGGAAAATCCGTGAACGTCAAAGTGCCGATCGTCAAGGCGACCGGGCAGGCCCGGCGACGGCAATAACTGCGGGCCACGGATGAACACGGATAAACCAAGCCACGGAAGAACACGGATGAACACGGATAAACCAGGCCACGGACGAACACGGATGAACACGGATATACCAGCCACGGAAAAACACGGATGAACACGGATATACCAGCCACGGAAGAACACGGATGAACACGGATAAACCAAGCCACGGAAGAACACGGATGAACACGGATAAACCAGGCCACGGACGAACACGGATGAACACGGATAAACCAGGCCACGGACGAACACGGATGAACACGGATA
>Ga0310902_10000138_pt1 | contig 16930 bp, 16 predicted proteins | sample C24D3metaG_FD_203748 | JGI IMG/M metagenome (GOLD analysis project Ga0310902, IMG submission 203748) | Lab incubated soil microbial communities from West Virginia University Organic Research Farm, Morgantown, WV, United States - C24D3 | ecosystem: Environmental > Terrestrial > Soil >...
AGTCGTACAAATGCGCGGCGATTGGGAAGCATTGCCGGAGTGGAGCGCCGTCGAGCAGCGCTTGTCTGCCAAAGCATGGGTGGAGCGCTGACAATGGCTGATGTGAGCGGGTCCAAGGGACAGCGCCGCCGGGAGGCGGTACTGCAGCTGCTGAAGCAGCAGGGACGGGTGACGATTCCGGAAATGGTCGAGCGATTCGGCTGCTCTGAAGCGACGGCACGTCGAGACCTGGAGCAAATGGAAGCTGAATATCCGGTCATTCGGACGATTGGCGGGGCGATGTACGATGGGATGAACGCCGTTCGGGATCTGCCTTTCGCCGAGAAAGAAGGCTTGTCGATTCTGGAGAAGGAGCGGATCGCTCAGCTAGCTGCCTCTTTAATCATCGAAGGCGATGTCATTGGACTTTCCGGCGGCACGACCAACTTCCTGATCGCGAAGATGCTGAAGTCCCGTAAAGGCATAACGGTAGTGACCAATGCGGTCAATATCGCGATGGAACTGGCGGGCAGCGACATTCAGGTCGTCGTGACCGGAGGCATTATGCGCCACAACAGCTTCGAGCTTTGCGGACCTCTTGGCGAGGGCATGGTCGCCCATTTGAATATCGGTAAAATGTTCATCGGCGTCGACGGCATTTCTGCCGCCGGCGGCATTACGACCTACTCGGAGCAAGAGGCGCAAATCGCCAAAGCGCTCATTAAGCGCTCGCAAGCGGCGTATGCCGTATTCGATCATACGAAGACAGATCGCACTTCGCTCTTCTCCATTGCGTCCTTAACCGAGCTGCGCGGTGTCATTACGGATGTTCCGCTGACAGCGGAGCTTGCGGCTGAAGTGAAGAAGCATGGCATTTCCGTGCATGTGACGGGCTAGCAATCATCAGTCAGGTACGGCTTCGCCTTCTTATTATAAAGATGGAGCCGTTTCGCAATGAAATGTGAGCGTCCAAAGTATCAAACTGATCTACTTATTTGCGAAAAAGACGGTATCCTTTCATAAGGATACCGTCTTTTTTTGCAAATATGAGTCGTTTACGCATGTCTATCTAGCCTAGCGTATGCTCGTAAACAGAGCGGCCCTGCACCCAGGTCTGTTGAACGTTCAGCTTCGCATCGGTCAAGACCAGGTCTGCTTGTTTGCCTGCTGTAATGGAGCCGGTGCGGTCACTGATACCGAGCTGCTTCGCTGCGTTGCCGCTCGCTAAACGGCTGACCTCGGTAATCGTCAAATTCGTATGCTCCAGCATATAGCGGACCGCGCCGATCATCGTCAAGCAGCTGCCTGCAAGGGCATTGCCGCCCTGCAGACGCGCTTCGCCGCCCTTCACGATAACGGCTAAACCGCCAAGGCTGTATTCGCCGTCCGGCATACCGGCTGCTGCCATTGCATCCGTTATCAGGATAACTTTGCCTGCAGGCTTCGCGGCCAGCAGCAGCTTGATCGCCGCCGGATGCACATGGATGCCGTCGGCGATCAGTTCAGCAGCGATGCGGTCATCGGTTAGAACGGCGCCCAGCGTTCCCGGCTCGCGGTGATGCAGGCCGCGCATAGCATTGTACGAATGGACAGCCTGCGTTAGGCCGGCATTTGCCGCGGCTATTACTTCATCATAGACGGCATCGGTATGCCCGCATGCCGTAATGATGCTTTGCTCGGCGAGCCAAACGATCGTTTCGATCGAGCCTGCCTTTTCCGGAGCCAGCGTAAGCTGACGAATGAGACCGGGCCAGTCGGAATGCCATTTCTTAATCCATTCAAGCTGCGGGGCCATGATGTGGGCAGGGTTTTGTGCGCCGGGCCATTTCTCGCTAATGAAGGGGCCTTCCAAATGGACTCCGTATAGAGCAGCATAAGGCATTGCGGCTTTTCGGTAGTCCGACACTGCGCGCAGTACGGCTTCTATCTCATCTTTCGAAGCGGTCATCGTCGTAGCGAGCATTGCTGTTGTGCCTTGTGAGGCGTGAAATTTAGTTATGGTATCGAAGCTGCCGCTGCTCGCATCCATAAAATCAGCGCCAAAGCCGCCATGCACGTGAACGTCGATAAAGCCGGGCAGCAGCCAGCCTCCACGCCCATCTACGGAATAATATTGTTCTGTCGCAGCGCTTGCTGCATCCTCGCCGTCTTTAGCAATAATCTGTGCGATTTCACCTTTATGAACGATGACACTTCCGGTAACGACTCGGTCCTCCAGCACGATATTCACATTATGAATGAGCCAGTTAGCAGAGCTTTCAGTCATTTAACCCAACATCCTTCCTGCCTCGCGATCGAGCAGAACGATTACGCGTGCATGTGTTTGCAGCAATGAAGCCGGTACGCTGGTTGTGATCGGGCCCGTCAAAGCTTCCTTTACAATCTTCGCTTTGTCCGCCCCTCGTACGGCCAATACGATCGTGTTCGCTTTCAAAATCGAGCCTACGCCCATCGTGATCGCATATTTGGGCACCTCATCCATTGAAGCGAAGAAGCGGGCGTTCGCTTCAAGAGTTTCCGCCTTCAGCTTCACGGCATGCGTACCGCCGGACAGATTGACATCAGGCTCGTTAAATCCGATATGACCGTTATGGCCGAGTCCAAGCAGCTGGACATCAACAGGCTGAGCATCAAGCATAGCGTCATAACGGGCGGATTCCGCTTCGATGTCCTGTGCCATGCCGTTCGGCAAATGCGTTTGCTCCGATGGGATATCGATGTGTGAAAATAAATGCTTGTTCATATAATAAGCGTAGCTTTGGTCGTTTTCAGGCTTTAACCCGACGTACTCGTCCAGGTTGAACGTCGTTACTTCCTTGAAGCTTACTTTGTTCTCATTGTAAGACTCTACTATTTTGTCATAAATTCCGATAGGTGTCGATCCCGTTGCCAGGCCGAGCACCGCATTTGGCTTCTCGTTTACGATGTTTATGAAGAGCTCCGCTGCGTAAGCATCCAATTCCTGCTGAGTATCAAATATTATCATTTCCATTTTTGTGCCTCCTCGACGGATTCGTTACTTTTATTCTATATGAGTTTCGACGGATTAACAATATAAAATGATTGTAAAGATCAAATAAATGATTTTAAAAATCATAAAAATGATAAACAGCTTAATGCATCAGCATCATTAGCATAAAAGATCACTCATTTAACCTCATGTGTCAAAGTGATGGAGCTGGGAGCGGGAATCAGAAAATTATGCTATGCTAGTAGGTAATCATTAGAGAAGCGAAACGTGAGCTGCGCCGCGATAAAAGGCGTATGCCGTGTACGCTCGGGAGGAACAAGCATGATGGTAGATCAGCAAGCGGCAACCGCGAAGCGCAAAGGGGAGCATATTCGCATTTGCTTGCAGGAGCAAGTAAACAGCGTTGGTATAGAAACAGGTTTGGAGCGGTATCGTTTTAAACATAATGCGCTGCCCGAACTTTCCTTCCGCGAGGTGAGTCTGGGTACAGAATGGTTTGGCAAAAAGCTCGGTGCCCCGCTGCTCGTCAGCTCCATGACGGGTGGAACGGATGAAGCAGGTGCCATAAATCGCCGTTTGGCCGTGGTGGCGGAAGCAAGAGGCTGGGCGATCGGCTTAGGCTCCATGCGCGCCGCAATTGAAAATGAGCAGCTTGCGGCTTCGTTCTCCATCCGCAAGGATGCGCCTACTGTGCCTGTTATTGCTAACATAGGCGCGGTACAGCTTAATTATGGTTTTGGAGCGGAGTCCTGCCGCAGAGCGGTAGACATTGCCGAAGCGGATGCGCTCGTCCTGCATCTCAACAGCATGCAGGAGGTATTCCAGCCAGAGGGGGATACGGATTTCAGCAAGCTGCTGTCATCGATTGAACGGGTTTGCAAGTCATTGGAAGTACCTGTAGGCGTCAAGGAGGTCGGCTGGGGAATCGATGCAGATACAGCCGCGGCGCTTGCCGGGGCCGGCGTATCGTTTATTGATGCAGCGGGAGCGGGTGGCACTTCTTGGAGCCAGGTCGAGAAATTCCGCTCGAATGACGAGCTGCGGAGGCAGGCAGCCGAGTCGTTCGCAGATTGGGGAATACCGACAGCTGAAAGCGTTGTGGAGATTCGCGAGCGGCTGCCGGATGCGAATATTATTGCAAGCGGAGGATTGCGTACCGGCGTTGACGCAGCGAAAGCCATCGCGCTGGGAGCGAATATGGCGGGCTTTGGACGGGTGCTGCTGCCGCAAGCGGCGAGCGGCAGCAATCAGGTATCGCATGAGCAACTGCAGCAGCAATTCGAACGTATCGAATTTGAACTGCGTACGGCGATGTTTGGCATTGGTGCAGGTACGGTTAACGAGCTTCGTCAAACGAACAGGCTGCTGCGCAAATAAGAATAAGCAGCGCAAACAGGGGTGCTTCAGCAAACGATAAGTCTGCTGGGGCACCCCTTATTTTGCAGCGGGAGGAGGCTGCGCGGCTTTTATTTGATAAGCCCGGTGCCTTCAATTTTGATATTCGCTCGGACGACGAATTTGACCGTTGGATAAATAGACTCCCATTGCTTCCAAGCGCCCGACCCGGGATGAGTCGCGCGGTACCGCAGTCCAAACCCAACCGGATCGACACCCGCCTTTTGGATTTTTCGCAGAAGGGCAACGCAGGATTTGGCATATATTTTGTTCAGCTGCCGCTCGATTGATGCCCAATCCCTCTCATAGAGTCCCTTTGGCGCTTCCTCGAATACGACCTTCATTTTGATATCCATCGTAATCGTCTCTTCACCATTCTGCTTGCCAATATGATATTTAGAATGAATTTCAGTTAGGGCGACGACAAGATTAATTCCTTCAAACATGCCATGCATAGAGGATTTGGTGAAATCCATGGCAAGCTGGTTATACAGCTGGGATTCAGGCGGCGATAGAACGAGCTTTACCTTCTTCTTATTCAGCAGCGCCGTACGATTCATTATAAAGCTTTGCTTGTTATCCTTGACGATAACGGGCATGAGCGGATCAAGTCCCTCCTCCGTAGCGCGCCGGGAAAAGTCCGACAAAGATTCGACGTAGGTATAAGAGGATTCTGTGCCGTCTGCGCCAAAGCTGAGAAACAGCGTGTTGCCCGGATAACGCTCCGAGACCGGCCTCACCTTAAGCAGGCTCTCGGCATCCGGCTTGCCAATCGCGATATCGGCTACGCTTTGAATATCTCTTCGTCTCATCATCCATTGAAGAAGATCCCGATAGTCCTTGCGCGCAAGCTTCTCGCCGATGATAAACACTTTGCAATGCCCGAAATCGAGCTCCTTGTCGACATAAGCCTTTAGCATGCGAACGCCTTCTGAAATGCTTTCGGATTCAATCGTTTCGATTTGCGTCTTGGATGCGCCAGGCTCGATTTTCGGTGACGGTACAGCCAGCTGAAGCGTAATGCGATATGGTTTTTTTTCGTTGTCGGACATGTCGAGCCCGAGCGCGACGACGAAGAATCGTTTGTCGATGTCTTTAAAGCCGCAGCTGCTGAGCATGCCAAGGACGATGATCGCCAGCAGAATTCTGTTTGTTAGCCTCAAGCAGCTGTAGACCTCCTTCGACTTAGCACGAATACCCAAATGACGGTCAAAATTTCAATGAACATTCGGAAAACGAGCCAAAAGGATGTAATGTACATGTTGATCTTTTCGTTCGTAAGCATGTGATAAAGGATGGTGAGCGATGCGAAAATACCAACGATAACGTAGTTGGATATCAACGTTTTGGGACTGTCGATTTCCGGCTTGCTGTTCCGGAAGCAGCTTTTGATTAATTCCATCGCTTGGTGCCAGCCTGACATCGTGTAGACGAGCGTTAAATTCAAATAAACGATTAGAAAAAGAAACAGGATGCGTTCAATAAACCCGTATTGCATGAGCATCGAGTCGGCGGTAAGGCTCCAAATGTAGATGTATTGGTTAACGCCTTCCGTTCCGTGAAAGCCGATCGGCACAAAAAAAGTAATAAACAAAATCATGATGCCGAAGAGCGGGTATATCCAGCGAAATTTAAAGCGGAAATTCGGCGGGAAGAGCCGATTAAATATCGATAGATTGATATACCCGGTAAAAATAAAGGTCGCAGCCGCAACTGAAGTCAAGGTTGGCATCTTGGTTACGTAATTAGCAACGACGCGAATCGCATCCCAGTTCAACTGCGGGCTTCGCACCGCTTTGAACATGACAAACATAATGATCGGCGCATTGACGATCAGACCGATCTCTACGATGAACATTACGGAGAGTGTAGAACGTGTGGCCGCATAACCGCAAGCTAGGACAAGCATCGCGAGCAGGAGTGTCACATTCGCGTCGGGATTGAAAAAACGGTTGATGAGTATGGCGCCGGCGACGACTACAATTGTCGTTGCAAACCACCACATAGCCGCAAAAAATACCATCGAGATCGATACTAGCCACTTCGGACAATGCAGCTTTAATATTTCAGGCAGCCCTTTCTCCGGATAGCGGGCCAATGCGCTCGAATACATATAGACGAGTATCGAGCCTATTACAATACCAACCAGCATGGAAGAAACAGCTCCGCTATACCGAAGTTGAATTAATATATGCGGGACATACAGCATCAAATTGATGAAGCTGACGAGTATAAAGTTGTAAAAGAAATAACGGTTCATTCGGTGTTCACCTGCCCGATATCGCCTTCTAACGGCCGTAATTTTCCAAAAATACGCATATACGGTTTCCCGAAGCTTCTAAGGTTGCATAGATAGGTGATATAAATGAACATGCCTACAGCAACGCCGGTGATGCCAAAAAATATGGCGACGCCAATAAGCGGATACTTCAAAAAGCGGACGGCGAATGAAAGCGTATTAACGGGAATAACGAAATTCGAGATCGCAACGACTGAGGTAACGATGATCATGATGCTGCTGACGAGTCCGGCCTGCTGCGCGGCTTGTCCAAGGATAAGCCCCCCGACGGTCGTGGCCGTAGATCCGATGTAGCGCGGCAAGCGTATGCTGGCTTCAATAAGCGTCTCGATCATAAAGAGCATAATAAACACTTCGACGAACGATGGATAAGGGACGGCAGAGCGGCTGCCCGCAATCGAGAAGGCAAGCTGCACGCGGAACAGCTCCGGATTGTAGGAGACGACCGAGATATAGAGTGCAGGCAAGGTGATCGTCAAAATAATGGATGCGTACCTCAGGAATATGAGGAAGCGGGTCATCCAATAAGCATCATAATCATCCTCCACCGCATGCATGAAATCGAAAAAGATCGCGGGCAAAATAATAGCGAACATGTTCCCTTTTAAGAGAATAATAATTTTTCCTCTGGAAAGCGCTTTGGTTATACGGTCGGGACGCTCCGTAATGAGGACAGTAGGAAACAAATGCTTGCGTCTGCCGATCAGCAGCTTCTCCAGCTCGCCTGCGGCATGCAGCATTTCTACATTGATAGTCGTTAATTTCGTACGAACGTTATCCAGCACAGTCGGATCGACCCGGCGTTGATCGAATAAGGCGAAAACAGGCGTTTTGGACAATGAACCGATCGAATGTTCCTCAACAGACAGATCCGGAGACGGATACATGCTGCGGATCAGATTGAGTGATATGAATACATCTTCGCTAAGCGCGAGCTGCGGGCCTTGAATGGCGCTTTCAACCTGCGTTTGCGGATTTTCAATGCTGATGATGCGGGAAACGTTGAACGAGTAAATGATTTCATCGGCTTCGATCAGCACGTTGCCGCGCAGCAGCAGCTCCTGCCATTTGGCGACATCCTCGATTATCTTGTAATCGGGATTTGTGTCCAATTGATTTTGAAAAGAATTTTCCGCTTTAGAGAATGGGACGATGATGAAATCGTTTATTTTATTTACTTCGCATAATGGGGCAATAAAGGCGATTTCAATGGTCATTTCGCTATTTTGCAACGTTGATAATTTGATATCGACCGCTTCGGCAAACAATAAGCGAATACGTTCATTCATGTCGGTTCCCCCTCGTTCAGCTGCTAATGTTTAGCGGTATAACTGGATAAGCTTCCATAGTTTGCACCAAAAACCAAAAATCATGCCTGGTTGAAACTGTTTTGCGAGGATGAAGGAATTCAAGTACAATTAAGCAATCATAACGATTTGCTGCGCGCTGGCTTATAATGAAGGAGAGCAATACAATGAAACCATGGTACGAACAGAGCTTCGGTTCAGACTATATGCTAGTCTATAAACATCGCAATTGGGAAAACGCAAATAAAGAGGTTTGCAGAATGATATCGTGGCTGAAGCTGCCTAAAGGCGCTCAGGTGCTGGATATCGGCTGTGGAATGGGAAGGCATGCCATAGCGCTGGCAAGCTTTGGCTATAAGGTAACGGGCATTGATTTATCGAATATTTTACTCGAAGAAGCGCATCGTCATGATAAGGACTTAATCGTGAACTGGGTGCAGGGCGATATGCGCGAGCTGCCGTTCGAGGGAGGCTCCTTCGATGCGACGGTCAATTTATTTACTTCCTTCGGTTATTTCTCGAATGAAGAGGATAATGTTAACGTGCTGCGTCAAATTCGAAGAGTGCTGCGCGAGGGAGGTTCGTTTCTCATCGATTTTCTAAATCCCGATTATGTGGAGCAAAACTTAGTGCCAAGGTCGGAACGCATGGATGAGGGAACGGGCTTGCTTATTCAAGAGGTCCGGTCGATTAAGGATGGCTGGGTGCAGAAGCAGATTACGGTTTCCGATCCCCAGACGCAGGAGGAGCCAAGGCAGTATTTGGAACGGGTAAGGCTGTACAAGCTGGATTGGTTTGATCGTCACCTTGCAGCTTGCGGGCTGGCTTTAGATCAGCTTTACGGTAATTATGACGGCTCGAAATATGATCCGGCACTCTCCCCTCGTATGATCATGGCAGGAAAGGCGAGATGACAATGAACAAGCAAAATGCAGATGAAGCGGCCGTTCATTCGGCATCTTGGCAGGAGGGCTGGCTGCAGGTAAAGGTGCCTGTACCTTTTTCACTGAAATGGGTGAACAGCTATTTGATTCCCGAGCAGCAGGGCTATACCCTCATTGATCCCGGCCTGCGTACGGATGAAGCAATCAACGTGTGGGCTGCTGTTCTGCAGCGGCATGGCTTGCAATGGAAGGATATAACGCGGATCGTTCTGACGCATCAGCATCCCGACCATTACGGGCTGGCAGGTTATGTGCAGGAAAAAAGCGGGGCGCCAGTATTTATGACTCGCGGGGCCTATGCCTATGCCGTAAATTTGTGGGGGGAAGGCAGCGTATTTTCTCAGCAGCTGCAATCTCTATACGCGGAGCATGGAATGCCGGCAACGTTAAGGGAAGCTATTGCGGAAAATCTTGAAACGTTTGTGAGCATGGTATCGCCGCAGCCGGATGTAACTTTTTTCGAGGCAGGCAGCCATATGATGCTCGGCGGGCTAAGCTGGCTCTTAATCGATGCGCCCGGTCACGCGAACGGCCAGCTCTGCTTCTATCAGAAAGAGAGGCAGTGGATGATATGCGGCGATCAGGTGCTGCCGGATATTTCGCCGAATGTTAGTTTCGTGCCGGGCGAGGAGGGCAATCCTCTGGAAGCCTTTCTAATCAGTTTGCATGAGCTGAGTCAATACGAGGTCAAACTTGCTTTCCCCGGACATCGCGATCCTTTTACCGATTTTCAAGGCCGGATTGCGGAGCTGCAGCAGCATCATGAATATAGGCTCGACAAAATGGCCGCGATGCTCGCTGAAGAGCCCCGCACCGCCTATGGCATGTGTGAGGCTCTATTCGGCAGCCGTTTGAACGGCAATGCCCATCAAATGAGATTCGCGATGTCGGAGACTCTTGCGCATTTGGTTTATTTGGAGCGTAAAGCCCGGATTGCCTCTATTCTTGTAGATGGGGTCTATCAATATTCCGCAGTGACGCCATAGCATCAGCGGAAGTTAGGGATGAGCGTATTTTATCTTGTTTATAAAAATCGCCATTAGAGCGTGTCTTTACAGGTAGTTTCCTGTGTGGGCACGCTCTTTTGCTGTTGTATTAAGCGGATACGGTTGGCATAAATAAATAAAGTGCTGAAAAAATGATGATTTTATGAAGATTTTAAAATATATATTGCGACATAAATGAATATATGATACATATTAAATAACGGAAATGATCTCAACATGCACGCTAATTATCTATTCCGTAATAAGAGATCAGAGGGAGACTGGATTATGGAGAGAGAATTGGCATTAGAACTAGTACGTGTAACGGAATTAGCGGCACTCGCATCCGCGCCTTGGATGGGGAGAGGCGATAAGAATAGCGCAGACGGCGCAGCAACGTCGGCGATGCGCGCGATGTTTGATTCCGTATCGATCCGCGGGACAGTCGTCATTGGCGAAGGGGAAATGGATGAAGCGCCAATGCTCTATATCGGAGAGGAAGTAGGCAGCCTCAACGGTCCGGAAGTTGACGTTGCGGTTGATCCGCTTGAAGGAACGGAAATCGTGGCGAAAGGATTAAATAACGCGATGTCCGTACTCGCAGTCGCAGGCAAAGGGCAGCTGCTGCATGCGCCGGATATGTATATGGAGAAGCTAGCCTTCGGTCCCGCGCTAGTTGGCAAGCTAAGCATTACGGACCCGATGGATGTGACGCTTACCAAAGCGGCGAACGCATTGAATAAGAAGGTGTCGGATTTAACGGTTATGATTTTGGACCGGACGCGTCATGAATCGATCGTTAAGGTGCTGCGCAAGGTTGGCGTCCGCATCAAGTTTTTATCGGATGGCGATGTAGCCGGTGCGATGGCGCCAGCGTTCCCGGAAGCGGGGATCGACTTATATGTAGGCTCGGGCGGAGCGCCGGAGGGTGTAATAGCAGCGGCAGCGTTGAAATGTATGGGCGGTGAATTGCAGGCGCGCTTGATGCCGGCCGACAGCAACGAGTATAACCGCTGCGTTCAGATGGGAATCGAGGATCCGTACCGTGTGCTTACGATGGAGGACATGATCGGAACGGGCGACGTTTATTTCGCGGCAACGGGCGTTACGCCAGGCGAGTTTTTGGGCGGCGTGCAGTATTTCCCGGACCAAAGAGCCGAGACGCATTCGATCGTCATGCGGGCTAAGACCAAAACGATTCGTTTCGTCCGCGCCCTGCACTATTTACCGAATAAGACGTTTCTGAACGGCAATAATTAATCTCATAACAGGGCTGCTCTTGAAGGTCAATATGACCGATAAGGGCAGCCCTGTTTTCATCTGTTCGGATTAAGATGGTATAGAAACGGTTCGGCAAGCTCCAATTGCCGAGTTGCGAATGCCATATCTCCATGGCCTGCGAGTGCGAAATCCAGATTGGATAAGGTAGACAAGAGTGTTCGTGCGCTAAGCGCAAGCTCAAATTCTTTTTTATCTTCAACAATCTCCGCATTATTCAGCATGTACTTATAGGTAGGCTCTTGAATACCGTTGAATAAGACAAGGTTGCCAACATATGAAGCCAGATCCCAGTAGACCGGCATTAGTGATACATCCTCAAAATCGATCCAAAGCCAGCCTTCAGGACTTGGCAGCAGATTCCCGGCATGAGCATCTCCATGAGCAGGTATCAGGGCTTCAGGTGAAATCATACGGATTTGTTTGTCTACCTTAACAAAAACCTCTAATAGAGCTTGTATACGAGGATCAGATTGTTCTCCCAGCCTTGCGGCAGCCTGGCATGCCCGCTCCCACACACCGAGCACGGGAATTGAGCAAGACAAGCTTTTCATTGCTAAGGAGAGGTCATTGACCAATGAGACTGCATGTCCCGGCGAAAGAGGCTCTAATTGAGTAAGAGGCACATAGTTCCAGAATGTTGCCCACTTGCCATTAACATTATGAGGTCCTGCGTTATGAATTGGCAACAGCACTGGAACGCCACTAGTTTGCAGGTGATGTGCTACCCGCAGCTCCCGTTCAAGAATATAGTATGCGAGCTCACTATTTTCTTCTGATAGGACAGCGGCCACCCGGGCAACAATCGGATGGGGAGTCAAATGGATAATCACGTTTCCGCTTTTACTTAGGATAACAGGAGTAATTCCCGTTAGTCCGAGCAACTTTGCAGATGATAGCAATTGTGAAACAAGTTCATCTTGTTCAGACAATAAAACATCTCCCTTAATATTCGGTATAAATCTATCTTATCTTAGCTCAAGGGCTGCATGCTTTAAAGGGTTAGAACATATATAAACAAAAAAGACCAGTCCTGTCCGTGGACAAGCTGATCCTTTGTTATGAGTCCTATTGCGGTTAGCTGCCGCCGGGTATAAATTTTTTCAACCAGGCTCCGAAGCTGGCGGGATTGCGGGTTTGGATTAGAACGATACCTTCGCCGCGGAAGCGGCACACGATGCCTTCACCGCTCGTTATGCTGGACAGCCAGCCCTTCGAAGCTTTCTCAATCGAATAATTCATATAGCCCGGCCAAGCGACCAAGTGACCGTTATCAACGATGACCTCTTCGCCGGCATTCAGGTTAAGCGCATGAATTGCGCCGTAGGAAGATAGAAATACGGTGCCTCTGCCGCTGATTTCTACGATAAAGAAACCTTCGCCGGACAATAGTCCCTTGCCTAGATTTTGCATCTTCGTGTTGACCTCAATGCCGCTGGTGCCAGCCAAGAAGCCATCCTTCTGAACGTAAAGCTTATAGGAGCCATCAAGTTCGATCGCCTCAATATCGCCGAGGGAGGGAGGAGCAAGGTGGACTTCACCTTGCCCCCGAACAGCTGTCATTTCTTGAAAAAAGAACGTTTCCCCGCTCAGCATTCTTCCTAGCCCGCGCATAAATCCGCCATCGGTTGTGCCTTTAAGGTCGATGCTGGGCGACATGGAAACCATCGCGCCCATTTCGGCTTTAACGCTCTCACCCGGATTCAACTTTACTTTCAGCATGGCAAATGCGCCTTTATAATAAATGTCGTAATTCACGGCATGCCCTCCTTAAGGTATTGCAATAGCAAATTCCTGCTGCGTAAGCAAGCTTATTATTAATCGAGCGGAGGCTGCGTGACGCCTTCCCGCTCCGCTTGTCTGCGATGCGCGATCCGGCTCGCTGCCGACGCTGCAATAGCCCCGACGATATCGTCCAGAAACGTATGAATCTCGCCGTCTTTTTTATCGTTCAGCTTAACCAGAATGCCGGGCTTCAGCTTGTCGACGTAACCGAAATTTGTGAATCCGATGCTGCCGTACACATTGACAATGGACAGCGCCAATATTTCATCGCAGCCATACAGACTCTCATCATGCTTAATCATATCCTGCAGCGGTGCCATCAGCTTGCCTTCCTCGGCAAGAATATCGAGCTGAATGCCGGTTAGTACAGCATTTTGCACTTCGCGCTTCGATAGGACAGCATCGACATGCATCATGCAATCCTCAGGAGTCAAGTCAGGAAAATAGTCCTTTTGCAAAAAATGCACGAGCTCGGCGATCGCCATTTTTGTTACTCCGCGTTTGATGAGCCATTCGTCTGTAGCCTCAGCCACTTTACGGCTATTAAGGCTGTAATTTTCGGGATTGGACATGTTTTTGTTCCCCCTTAGGATTTTATGGACAAAACTGGTCTAAAAAAGGGAAGGGCTCGTATACATAGTACTACAAATAAGGAGTTGTACAAAGCCGCCAGGCAAAACTTGATTAGGGAGGAAAGGTAAATATGATTCAAAAAAGATGGATTAGGGGTGCTGTGCTTACTGGTGTTTTGGTACTGCCCATTCTTACTGCAGGATGCGGCTTTTTCTCGCAAGAGACAAGCCAGTCAATAGACCCGCCGCAAGTAGAGGTGAAGGACGGAACGGATGGAGCGGAAACCGGACAGGCCGCCGAACTTGGAGAAGAATCGCAAATGACGGTTTATCTCGAAGACCGAAATGGCTACTTGGCTCCGATCTCTCTCCAGACAGCGCTTGGCACGAACGAGACAGCAGCACAGAAGGCGCTTGAAATGATGGTGGAGAACGGCGCTTACGCGAATCAGCTGCCGGAGGATTTCCGCGCTGTTATCCCGCAAGGCACTCAAATTAAATCGTACAAATACGATAAAGAACAGAAGCTTGCTACGGTTGAGTTTTCCGAGCCCTTCAAAGACTACAACGTGCAGGACGAGAGGACAATTGTAGAAGCAATCACATGGACACTCACGGCGATGCCTGGAATCGAAGGGGTTGAAATCTGGTACGAAGGCGCCAAACTGCCGGAAATGCCAGTCGACGGCTACCCGCTTGATGAAACGCTGACGCGGGCGATTGGCATTAATATCGAAGCGGCTGAAGGGGTGAATTATGCGGAGTCTACGCCGGTGACGCTTTACTTCTCAGCTCAAACCTTAAGCGATGAACAATATTATGTCCCGGTAACCCGCCTTGTTGCCCGCTCTTCATCTCCTGCACAAGCGGCGCTTGAGCAGCTGATCTCCGGCCCGCTTAACAAAAAAGAGCTGACCAGCGTCATTTTGCCGGATGTGCAGGTGAAGAACGTCGTGCAGGATGGAGACGTCGTCACTGTAGATTTGCAGGATGAGGCCTATCAGGAGGGCCAGAAGCTTCCGACCGAAATGCTTCAGGCACTAGTTCTTTCCATTACAGAAAATACGGGTGCAGCAACGGTCCAAATCAAAGTGAACGGGGAAGCTAACATCGTAGATGAGGCTAACAACTCTTACAGCGAGCCGGTAGGCAGACCGCATCACGTCAATGCCATTAAATCTTAGTCATTTGCATGAATAAAGAGCCTGCTCAAAAGTGAAAGCTTTTGAGCAGGCTCCTTAGAGGGTATACAAGCTGCTCCTGTTACCAGCCTGCCGATTGGCGGCTGTTTTCTTTTTTCGGGTGCGGCTGATGCAATTCGCAGGCTACTTTGTTAAAATAGGAAGGATTGTAGATGGGGTTCATTGGTTTCATGGACGATAAACTGCATAACGAATAATACAACGCATCACTCAGGAGGAAATTAGCATGAGAAACGACGGTCGGCAACCGAACCAGCTTCGGCCGGTAACCATAACTACAGGTGTCAATAAATACGCAGAGGGCTCAGTTCTCATCGAGGTTGGCGATACGAAGGTCATTTGTACGGCAAGCGTCGAGGAGCGGGTTCCCCCTTTCATGAAGGGGCAGGGCAAGGGCTGGATTACAGCAGAATATGCGATGCTTCCGCGGGCAACGCATTCACGTAACATTCGCGAAGCAGCAAAGGGGAAGCTCACCGGGCGGACGATGGAAATTCAGCGCCTGATAGGGCGCGCACTGCGCTCGGTCGTTGATTTGCAGGCGCTCGGCGAGAGGACCATCACGCTGGACTGCGATGTGATTCAGGCAGATGGCGGTACGCGTACGACGTCCATTACCGGCTCTTTCATCGCGCTCTCTATCGCGGTCAATAAGCTTACCCAGAAAGTCCAGTTCGCCAAATACCCGATCACTGATTTTCTGGCATCGGTAAGCGTAGGCGTCATTCAGGAGAAAGCATTGCTTGATCTGAACTATGAAGAGGATTCCAAGGCAAAGGTTGACATGAACGTCGTCATGACTGGCAGCGGCAAATTCGTTGAAGTACAGGGAACAGGCGAGGAAGCGCCATTTTCAAGGGAAGAGCTTAACCAATTGCTGGCTCTGGGAGAAGAAGGCATCACGGAGCTGATCGGCAAGCAAAAGGATGCGCTGGGATCTTTGGCGGACCGCATTGGAGGTTAACATCGATGTCGAAGCATTCTGTATTATCTCATGAGGTTATTGTCGTTGCCACCAAAAATGCCGGTAAGGTGAAGGAGTTCGCGCACGCGCTCAAGAAGCTTGGCAAAACAACGGCAAGCCTGTTAGACTACCCGCAAATTCCGGACATCGTCGAAGACGGCGAGACGTTCGCGGCGAATGCGCGCATTAAAGCGAAGACGGCGGGCGATGCGCTGGGCGTTCCCGTGCTGGCCGACGATTCCGGATTGCGCGTGACTGCGCTGGGTGGAGAGCCGGGCGTTTATTCTGCGCGCTATGCGGGTGAAGGCGCGGCTGACGGCGATAACAATGCGAAGCTGATCCGGGAGCTGAAGCTTATGCTCGCGAATAAGGAACAAGCGGATTTAGGGCAGCTTCCTGACGGCTCGCAATTGCTAAGCCATGCGCAATTTGTATGCGCGTTAGCGCTGTATGATCCGGCAACCGGCTTATTTGTCGAAGCGGAGGGCACCGTTGACGGTGTTATTACAGATGCGCCGCATGGTTCCGGCGGCTTTGGCTATGATCCGTTGTTTTGGCTGCCTGGCTTGAACCGCGGAATGGCCGAGCTGTCTAAGGAAGAGAAGCAGCAAATCAGTCATCGCGGCGAAGCGCTAAGACGGCTTATTCCGCTGCTTGAGCAAGCCTAATCGTTAAAAACAACCCCATCCACGGTCAGCCGCTTTAGGCGGCGACTTGTAGACGGGGTTGTTTTTTTCAAAATATAAGAATTTATAAGTTTCACATTTATAAATAAGCTTATATTTCACCGCGAAACGAGCTGTTGCCGTCAAAGGACGGCGACAGCCATTTACGCTTGTTAGCCAATAATCACTTTATATTGCTTCAGCCATACATTCATCTGATACAAATAAGCGAATAGCTGCGGGCCGGACATCAGCTGGCCGAACCAGGGAATGTTCGATTTCGCGGAATCCGACTCGGCGAGCTCTCTTACCTTTTGGACGTTGATAAGCGGAAGCAGCGGCGAGCCGGGATCGTTCAGCACGTCAAGCAGCAGCCCTTTAACGGCGGCCAAGTAGTTCGGATTATGCGTTTTCGGGTAAGGGCTCTTTTTTCGGGTCAGCACGTCATCGGGAAGCACGCCGCGCAGCGCTTTGCGCAGGATGCCTTTTTCGCGGTCGCCTGCTGTCTTGATTTCCCAAGGGATGTTCCATACATATTCCACCAGCCGATGGTCGCAGAAGGGAACCCGAACCTCCAAGCCGG
>Ga0310902_10000144_pt1 | contig 16648 bp, 11 predicted proteins | sample C24D3metaG_FD_203748 | JGI IMG/M metagenome (GOLD analysis project Ga0310902, IMG submission 203748) | Lab incubated soil microbial communities from West Virginia University Organic Research Farm, Morgantown, WV, United States - C24D3 | ecosystem: Environmental > Terrestrial > Soil >...
GTCTCGGGATGAATCGCGAGGCCCTGAACGTTGCGATGACCGTAGCTCCAGATCTCGGGCTTGGCCCCGGTCTGCTTTGCGAACGGGTTGTCCGCAGGCACCCGGCCGTCGTCGTGAAGGCGGATCATTTTGCCGTGATGGTTGGAGAGATCCTGCGCGGGATGCGCCTCGAGCTTGCCTTCGGGCGGCACCTGCCGATCGCCGAGGGTGAGGAACAGGAACCCGTTCTTGTCGAAGGCGATCTTGCCGCCGAAGTGTCCGCGGCCGGCGGATACCGACTGAAAGAGCTGCTGAACGTCGGTGATCCGATCGTTCTCGAACCGCCCGCGGATGAGCGCGGTCGTGGCCGGCACCGGATCCTTCGGAGTCGCCGGCTCGCCAATCTTCTTTGAATAGGTGAAGTACAACAGGCGGTTCGCGGCGAAGTTGGGATGGGGCACGACCTCGAGCAACCCGCCCTGGCTGCTGTGGACGACGGGTGGCAGGCCCTCGACGGCGTTAGGGAGCAGCTTGCCGTTGCGCACGATGCGCAAGCGGCCCGGGCGTTCGGTAATCAGGGTGTCGCCGCCGGGAAGAAACGCGATCGACCACGGCTGGACGAGGGCGTCAACGTAGGTCACGACCCGGTAGTCGTGGTACGCGGATCGGGAAGTGGATTGGCCGGAAAGCTGAATTCCGCCCAAAAGCGCCAGGGACACAATCGCGAGTGTTCGAGCCATCGCTACACTATAATTCGCGCCGCCATGCCGTATCGCAGTCCGTATCCAGACATTGACGTCCCGGCCCTGCATCTTTTCGAGATGGTCCTGGGCAAGGCGCCGGGGCGCTCGAACGAGGTCGCCATGGCCTGCGGCCTGACCGGCCGCACGATTACCTATGGCCAGTTGCTCGATCAGATCCGCCGGACGGCCGCGGGTCTCTCGGCACGCGGCATCAAGAAGGGCGACGTGGTGTCGCTGTGGTCGCCGAACGTGCCGGAATGGCCGATCGTCTTCTTTGCCGTCATCCGCCTCGGTGCGATCGTGCACACGTCGAACCCGGTGAGCACGCCGGACGAACTGGCGTTCCAGCTCAACGACGGCAACGCGAAGATTCTCGTCACGATCAATGCGCTCGCCGAGAAGGCCAAGGCGGCGATCGTCGAGTCCAACAAGAAAATCGAGCTGATGACGATCGATGACACGCCTGGTGTCCCGTCGATCGCTTCGATCCAGATCGACAAGGAGCCGCCGTCGGTCTCGATCGATCCCGCGAACGATCTCGCGGTGCTTCCGTACTCGTCGGGCACGACCGGCCTGCCGAAAGGCGTGATGCTCACGCATCGCAACATCGTTGCGCAGCTCGAGCAAATCGACGCGATCGAAAACACCGACATGCCGGCGCTGCTCGGCGTGCTGCCGTTCTTCCACATCTACGGCATGGTGATCATCATGATGCATGGCCTGATGCGAGGCGCCACCATCGTGACGATGCCGAAGTTCGAGTTCGAGCCGTTCCTGAAAGTGCTGCAGGACTGGCCGATCACGAGCGCGCACATCGTGCCGCCGATTGTCGTCGGGCTCGGCAAGCATCCCGCGGTCGACAATTACAAGTTCCCGCATCTGAAGTACCTGTTCTCGGGCGCGGCGCCGCTTGGCCCGGAGCTGACCGAGGCGGTCGAGAAGCGTCTCAACGTCAAGATTCGCCAGGGCTACGGGATGACCGAAGCGAGCCCGGCCACGCATTACACCGTCGCCGGGACTGAGCGTTCAGGCACCGTCGGACAATTGATGCCCAGCATCGAAATGCGGATCATCGATCCGGCATCAGGCGACGACGTGCCGCTGGGGCAACCCGGTGAGGTCTGGGTGCGTGGCCCGAACGTGATGAGGGGCTACCTGAATAATCCGGAAGCAACCGCGAAGACCGTCGATAGCGATGGCTGGCTGCACACCGGTGACATCGGCTTCGCCGACGCCGGCGGGTATCTCACCGTCATCGATCGCTTGAAGGAGCTGATCAAGGTGAAGGGCTTCCAGGTGGCGCCCGCCGAGCTCGAGTCGCTGTTGCTCAAGCATCCGAAGATCGCGGATGTGGCCGTGATCCCGGTTGCCGACGAAGATTGCGGCGAGGTGCCGAAGGCGATCGTGGTGAAGCGCGAGGCGCTCACCGCCGAAGAAGTGATGGAGTTCCTGACGCCGAAGGTGGCGCACTACAAACGCGTGCGCCACGTTGAGTTCGTCGATGCGATCCCCAAGTCGCCGTCGGGAAAAATTCTCCGGCGCGTGCTCGTGGAAAAAGAGCGCCTCGCCAAGAGCGCAGTCACTCGTTCCTGAGGACGGCGGCCGGCTGCAGGCGCATCGCGCGCCAGGCCGGCACGGCAACGGCAAGCAGCGCGACCATCACCATCAGCGCCGCCACGCTCGTGAACGCGATCGGATCGGTGGCGCCGACGCCGAACAACAGGCTCGACATCAATCGCGTCGCCGCGAACGCGAGCATCGTTCCGACGATCACGCCGCCGATCACCACCACCATTCCCTGGCCGACCACCAGCTTCGCAACGTCGCCGCGGCTGCCGCCGAGCGCCATGCGGATGCTGATCTCCTTCATGTGCTGCTGGACGTAATAGCCCATCACGCCGTAAATCCCGATCACCGACAACAGCAACGCGACTCCCGCAAAGCTGGCGACCAGCATCGACAGCGATTGCGGCCTGAGCAGGGATTGATCGACCAGTCCGGCAGCGGTCGCCACGTTCGACAGCGGCGCCGCCGGCTCCAGCTCGCGAACCGACTGCCGCACCATCGGCGCAAGGCTTAACGGATCGCCGCTGCTGCGCACGATCAGGAAGCGGAACGTGCCGCCGCTGATCGGAAAATAAACCGTTCCCTGGTCCGGTTGATCGACGCCGTCGTACTTGACCTCACTCAACACGCCGACAACGGTCGTGAAGGGGCAGTCGGTGCAGCCGCCGCTCTTGAATCGTTTGCCGACGGCACTCTGGTTGGGATAGAACCGCCGCGCCCAGGCGCGATCGACCACGACCGCAACGAGGTTGTCCGGATCGACATCGCGCTCTTCGAGTAAGCGCCCTTCGATCAGTCTCAGTCCGAGCGTTGCCGCGTACTCCGGTGAAGTTGCAACCCATGGCGTCACATGCTGCGGCTCGTCCGGCGCGCTGCCTTCGAGCGCGAAGTTGTTGTGTTGCCCCGGTTGGTTCGGAGGCAGCCCGTCGGCGTAGGCGACGCCGGACACACCCGGCAGCACCGCCACGCGCCGCTTCAATTCTTCCCAGAACGCATCGATGCGGGCTTGATCCTGATATTGCGCGCCCGGCAGTCGAATCGATCCGGTCAGGACTTGCTCGGTTTCAAAACCGAGATCAACCTGCCTCAACTGATTGAGGCTCACGAGCAGCAGGCCTGCGACGATCAGCAGCGGCGTGGCGATCGCGAACTGCGCGCCAACGAGGACCTGCCGCAAGCGGCGGACGCCGACGCCGGCCGTTGATGAGCGGCTCGATCGCAACGACTCGTCAACCGAGCCGCCGGTAGCGTTCAATGCGGGCACGAGTCCGAACAGCAGCGCGCTCGACATCGCGAGCGCGAGCATCACCCACGCCATCGCGGCGTCGAACCGGATCTCGCCGGTGCGCGGGAAATACGTCGCGCCGTAGGTTTGCAGCAGTTGCATGCCGCCAGACGCGATCGCAACCGCGAGGAGAGCGGCACCGGCCGCCAGCAAGCCGCTTTCAACGAGCAGATAACGGATCACTCGTCCGCGCGTCGCGCCGAGGGCGGCGCGAACGGCAAGCTCCTGGCGCCGGCTCGTCACACGGGCAATCAACAGGTTTGACGCATTCGCGCAGGCGATCAACCAGACGAGCGCCACGGCCGCGAGCGCCAGGCCGGAGATCGCCCTGACGTCGCCGATCAGGTTCGTCTTGAGATCCTCCATCGACCAGGTCGCCTTGTCGTCCTGGTACGACGACTTCCAGATCGGGAACAGTGCGCGATTGATGGTGCGCAGCTCGGTGGCGGCGAGATTGCGATCCGCGCCGTCGGGCAGCCGCGCGATCACCGAATAGAAGAACGGGCCCTTGCGCGTCGGCGGCGTGAACTGCTGAATCAGGAACAGGTCGTAGCGGCGCTCGAGCGGTCCCGCCGCCGGCGGCATCACGCCGACGATGGTGAAATCGGCGCCGTCGAGGCGAACGGGCCTGCCGATCGCATCGGCGCGGCCGCCGAGCCGCTGTTGAAAGAACGCGTGGCTCGCCAGAGCGACCTGGGGGCTGCCGGTGCGTCCGTCGGTCTCGCTGAAATCGCGGCCGAGCAGCGGATTGATGCCAAGCACCGAAAAGAACTGCCACGACACCACGCGCGTGCGCAGCAGCTCGGCGATCTCGCCGTTGCTGAAGCTGACCGCGCGATCCGTGTACGTCGCATGCCGCTCGAATCGCGTTTGCTGCTCGGTGAATGCCAGATAATCGGCGATCGAGAAGCGGAACTTGAACGGCGGCGTGTCGGTGTAGATGCGCACGAGGCGATCGGGATGCGCATACGGCAGCGGCCGCAGCATCGCCGCATTGACGGCGCTGAAGATCGCCGCCGTGGCGCCGATGCCGACCCCGACCGTCGCGATGATCGTCAGCGTCAACAGCGGCACGCGCAGGAGGCTGCGGATCCCAATGCGCAAGTCCTGGCCGAGATCTTGAATCGATAACGTCCGTTGCATGGTCTTCTCCCGTGTCTCGTCCTGGTCGCGGCAATAACGGCGGGTCGCTTCGAGATCGCCGAACTGCCGGATCGCCTCCTGGCGCGCTTCGTCCCGTGTCATCCCCGACGCGGCGAGCTCGTCGATGCGCATCTCGAGGTGCAGGTTCAACTCTTCATCGACATCCGATTTCACGGATCGCCGCCGCAAATACCAAAATGGCTTTCGGTTCCCGCCTCCCGGCTCCCGGCTTCCGTCGGAATTCATCCCTAGGCCCCTTGCAGCACAGCATCGACGGCGCGCGCGTAGCGGCGCCAGTTGGCGGTCTCTTCGCGGAGTCGCGTGCGGCCGGCCGGGGTCAGCGTGTAGAAGCGCGCGCGGCGATTGTTCTCGGATGGTCCCCATTCGGCATCGACGAGATGCTGCCGATGCAGTCGGTGCAGGGCCTGATAGAGTGCAGCGTCTTCGACGGTCAGATCGCCGCCGGTCTGCTCGCGTACGATCGAGGCGATCGCGTAGCCGTGCCGGGTGCCGCCCGACAGGCATCTAAGGACGAGCAGGTCGAGCGTGCCCTGCAGCAGCGGCAAGGGATTCTTTGGCATTCCTCCCCTTAGACGATGTGGGGAGGGATTGGTTGGGTGCCTGGGGTGCCTGGGGTGCCTAAGGTGCCTAAGGTGCCTAAGGTGCCTGGGGTGCTAAGAAAGGTGTGAAATGTCTGTCTTTTCAAATACTTCGAAGGATGCGCCGGAGCTGCGGGCGCAATACGCGTCGGCCGTGCTCGGGCTGATCGGCGACCGCCATCCAGTAGATGTGCTTCGCGAGACGCCGGGCGCCGCCGCGCGCGCCGTGGCGACGATGACGCCGGAAAAGGTGCTGACACCGGAAGCGCCCGGCAAGTGGTCGGTCGCGCACGTGCTGCGACACCTGGCCGACACCGACGTGGTCTGGGGATGGCGAATGCGGCTGATCCTCGCGCAGGATCGGCCGGCCATCACCGGCTTCGATCAGGATCTATGGGCCGAGCGGCTCGATTACGCGCATGCCGATCCCAATGAATCGCTCGAGACGTTCGCGATCCTGCGGCGCGACAACCTGCGCCTGATCGAGCGCGCCACTCCGGAAGATCTGAAGCGTGTCGGCGTGCACGCCGAGCGCGGCGAAGAGAGCGCCGGATACTTGGTGCGCCTCTACGCCGGCCACGACCTGATGCACCTCAATCAGATCGAACGCATCAAAACGACGTTCGAGTCTTCTTAACGTAGGTGTCGATCCACTTCAGCTCGTTGAGCATCCGGTGCACGTTGTTCCAGTGCCCGCTGATGCCGTGCGGCTGCCCCGCGTACTGAATCATCTTCGCCGGCACGCCCTGGCGGCGCAGCGCGAAGAACATCTGCTCGCCTTCTTCGTAGGGCACGCGCTGATCCATCTCACCGTTGATGAACAGCGTCGGCGTGCGGACGTGCCCGGCCTGCATCAGCGGCGACTGCAGGATCATCCGCTTGATGCCTTCTTCCTGCCAGGGCGCGCCGAAGAACTCCATCTCCTTCGTGCGATAGATGTCGGCGGTGCCGTAATCGCTGAACCAGTTCGAGATGCCCGCGCCTGATGCCGCCGCGGCAAAACGATCGGGATACTGCGTGATCAGCCAGTTGGTCATGAACCCGCCATACGAGTGGCCCATCGTCGCCACGCGCGCGCGATCGATCGGGTTGCGCGCGATCACGTAATCGATGCCCGAGACCACGTCCTGCCCGTCCTTCGTGCCCCACCCGCCCCACGTCGCCCACTTGAACGAATCGCCGTAGCCCGTCGAGCTGCGGAAGTTGGTGTCGAGCACGAAATAGCCGTTGGCCGCGAAGTACTGCTGCTTGAAGTTGAAGCCGTAGCCGACGGCCGAGTGCGGGCCGCCGTGGTTGAACACGACGAGCGGATACGGGCCATCCGCCTCCGCGGCAGCGCCGCTTCGGCGGGGCTTCGCCGCGTTATATCCGTACGGATACGTGAGCCAGCCTTCGATCTCGGTGCCGTCGTTGCTCTTCCAGGTGATGCGTTCGGTCTTGGTGATGCCAATCTCGGCGCGGATATCGGCAAAGAGATCCGTCAGGCGCTTCTCGCCGGTGCCGTCGATGTTCGCCGTCCACAGATCGGAAGGACTGTCGTAAGTGCCGACGCTATAGGCGATGCGCGTCATCGCCTTGTCGAAGGTGACGTTGTTGAGGCGACGCTCGCCTTTGGTGACCTGTTCGACCGGCGCGCCGGCACGAGCTGCGACGCGGAACAAGTGCGTCGTGCCGCCTTTTTCGGCGACGAAGTAGACGTACTTTGAATCCGCCGACCAGCGCGGCGCGTTGGGCTCGAGGTCCCACGACGCCGTGAGATTGATCGGCGTGCCACCAGCAGCCGGCCACGCGATGAGATCGTCGGAGCCGCCGTGCGACAGCTTCTTCTCGATGATCATGCCGGTGCCGAACGTGCGTTCCGACAGCAGGAACTGGCCGTCGGGTGAATACGACAGCGAGCTCCAGACGTAGCCGTCGTTGGTGAGCCGCTTCACGTCGCCGCCCGTCGTCACCGTGTAGATATCGGGCTGCTCGTAGGCCTGCTCGTTCTGCCAGGTGTCATCGGCCGTGAACGCGATCGCGCTGCCATTCGGATGCCACGCGAGATTCGCAGTGCGCATGCCCAGGCTCGTGATCGTCTTCGGCTGCCCGCCTTCGACGGCGGCGATCGCGACTTCCGCCGCGGGACGCGTGCGCGGGTCCGGTGTCGGATAATCCTGGCCGTCCGACTGAAAACGCATCCAGTCGAAGGTGCGGCCCTTGAAGCGCGTGGCATGCCGCTTCTCGAAATCGGTGCCGGTCACTTCAGCGACCGGCGCCCGCGGCAGATCGCGGGCCTGCGCGCGCCACTTGCCGTCGGCACTGAGCACACCGGCTGCCGCTGCCGTCGTCGTCGCAGGCGTCGCATTCGGATCATCGACATTGACTTTGAACAGCGCCGCATCGGTGCGGGGGCGCGGCTGGGGCGTGTCGCCGCCGAGGAAAATCGCGCTATTCACTTTCGCGTTGAGCGAATACTGCAGCATGCCGTCGTCGGTCCACCGCGGCGTGGCGACGCTCCTGCCCTCGTGCGTGATGCGGCGAGGCGCCGCCGATCCATCGGCGGGCACCACGAACGTCTCGATGGCGGTCGTGTTGTCCTCTTCGATGCGCGTCGACAGCGTGAACGCGACCCACTTGCCGTTCGGCGAAATCTGCGAATCGCCCACGGACTTGATCTTGTAGTAGTCCTCGATGGTCAGGGCGCGACCCGACTGCGCGCCAACGGACCCTGCGAGGCTGATCAGGACGACGGAGACGACGGCGAGCGTGGCCAGCTGTTTCATAGCGCCCACACTGTAGCCCCGTTCGGCGCCGGAGGCCAGCGGCGGATCTGTCAGACTAGCCAGCGAACAATGCACGAATACGACCTGATCTTGACGCTCACGGTTGGGCTGGCCGGCGCCCTCCTTCTCGGTTACATCACGCAACGCCTCGGGCTGTCGCCGATCGTGGGCTACCTGCTGGCGGGAACGCTGGTCGGCCCGAACACACCCGGCGTGGAAGTCGATTCGGCGATGGCCGAGCAACTCGCCGAGATCGGCGTGATCCTGCTGATGTTCGGCGTCGGCCTGCAATTCCACATCGAGGAGCTGCTGGCAGTGCGTGCGGTGGCTGTACCGGGGGCCATCGGTCAAAGCGTGGTCGCGACCCTGCTCGGCGCGTGGCTCGCCTCGTCGCTTGGCTGGGCCAATGAAGGCTCGATCATCTTCGGCATCGCGTTCGCGGTCGCCAGCACCGTCGTCGTCATCCGCGTGCTCTCCGATCACGACGTCCTGCATACGCATGCCGGCCACGTCGCGGTCGGCTGGCTCGTCGTCCAGGACGTGCTGACGGTCCTCGCGCTCGTACTGTTGCCGACGCTCTTCGGCAAGGATCAATCCGATCAGCCCTTGTGGATGGCGATCGCGTTGACCGCGGTGAAAGTGTCGGCGCTCGTCGCCTTCACTGCGATCGTCGGCGCGCGCGTGATCCCGTGGGTGCTCGATCGCGTCGCCAAGACACGATCGCGCGAGTTGTTCACGCTCACCGTCCTGGTCACGGCTCTGGGGATCGCCGTCGGCTCGGCGCAAATCTTTGGCGTGTCGATGGCGCTCGGGGCGTTTCTCGCCGGCATGGTGGTCGGGCGATCCGACTACAGCCTGCGCGCCGCTTCCGACGCGCTGCCGATGCGCGATGCGTTCGCGGTGCTGTTCTTCGTTTCGGTGGGACTGCTCCTCAATCCCGCGTCGCTGTTCGATTCGCCGTGGCTGCTCGCCGGATCGCTCGGCATCGTGCTCGTCGCGAACCCGATCGTCGCCTTCGCGATCATGTGGCTGCGCCGCGAGCCGTTTCGCGTGTGCGTGATAGTGGCCGTCGCCCTCGCGCAGATCGGCGAGTTCTCGTTCATCCTGGCGACGATGGGCCGCGAGCTCGGCCTGTTGACGCACGAGGCCACCAACACCCTCGTCGCCGCCTCGATGGTCTCGATCGTGGTCAACCCGGCGATCTTCCGCATGATCGATCCGGTCGTGGGATGGATCGGGCGACAACCTGGCTTGCGCGAGTATTTCGATCGGCCGCGCCTGATCGACGCCGACGCGCCGCCGCCCGAGGTGCGCGCATCGAACCGTACGCATCGCGCCGTGTTGGTCGGCTACGGTCCGACCGGCAAGACCGTGGCTCGCCTGCTCAAGGAGAGCAGCATCGAACCTACGGTCATCGAGCTCAACATCGACACCGTCCGCGCCATCAGGCAGGAAGGGATCGATGCGGTCTATGGCGACGCGACGCGTCCTGAAACGTTGATCGAAGCGGGTATCACGTCGGCCCGGAGCTTGATCCTGACATCTGCGGGCATGTCCAATAGCACCGAAGTGATCCGTGCCGCGCGTGAGGTGAATCCCGGCATACGCGTGCTGGCGCGCGCGATGTATCTGCGTGACAAGCCGGACATCAAGCGCGCCGGCGCCGACACGGTCTTCACCGGTGAAGGCGAAGTCGCGCTCGCCTTCGTCGAAGATCTGCTCCTGCGACTCGGCGCCACCGCTGAGCAGATCGAGCGCGGGCGGGCGCGCGCCCACGAAGAACTGTTCCGAGAAACGACCTCATAAAGCCTGTCGGGACAACGATTTACGGGCTTGTCGATTTCCGCCGGCGCCGTTCGACGTGTAAGCAGGAGAGCAACCGTGGAAAAGGTCATTTCGAAAGACAGCACCCCAATCGCGGTGGACAAGCTCGGCAGCGGGCCGGCCCTGATCCTCGTCGACGGCGCGATGTGCTCGCGCGGATTCGGACCGATGCCGCCGCTCGCGAAGGAGCTCGCGTCGCGGTTCACCGTGTATCACTACGATCGGCGCGGCCGCGGCGATAGCGGTGATGGCTTCGCCTACGACGTGCAGCGAGAGATCGATGATCTCGATGCCGTGCTGCAGCATGCCGGTGGATCGGCAATGGTTTTCGGCATCTCGTCCGGCGCCGCGCTTGCCGGTGAAGCCGTGCGGCAGCTGCGCGGCATTCGCAGGCTGGCATTGTTCGAGGCGCCCTACGTCGTCGACAACACGCACGAGCCGCTGCCGCCGAACTTCATCGCCGAAACGAAGGCGTTCGTCGCTTCCGGCAATCGCGGCGCCGCCGTCAAGAAGTTCATGCGTTACGTCGGCACGCCTTCGATCGCGGTGTTTGCGATGTCGCTGCTGCCACTCTGGAAGAAGCTCACGAAGATCGCGCACACGCTCTCGAACGATCTCGAAATCATCGCGCCGCATCACCAGGGCCGGCCATTCCCCGAGGGCAAGTGGTCGATGGTCACGGTGCCCGTCCTCGTGATGGGTGGCGGCAAGAGCCCGGCCTGGATGCAGAACGCGATGAAGGCGTGGGCCCACGCCTTTCCGAACGCCGTCCACCAGACGCTGGCCGGCCAGACGCACATGGTCAAGCAGGACGTCCTGGCGCCTGCACTGATCGAATTCTTCGCCCTTGCATCGGAACCGGCCCCGGCAAAAGAATTGGCCCTTCAACGTTGAATGGATTGGTTATGGGACTGCTGACCGACTTCCGCTACGCGTTTCGTTCCCTGATCCGGGCCCGCGGCCTGGCGATCACCGTCATCCTCACTCTCGCCCTTGGCATTGGCGCCAATGCCGCCATCTTCAGCGTCGTCCGGGGCGTGCTGCTCAAGCCGCTCGTCAACGACGACGAGGAACACCTGGTTTACATCCGGCAGAGCGCGCCCGGACGCGGCACCGACAACGCGAACTTCTCGGTGCCCGAAATCAACGACCTGAAATCGGGCCTGAAGACGATCACGCAGCTCGGCGACTTCTCGACGATCGACTTCACGCTGGTCGGTCTCGGCGAACCACGCGTCGTTCGCGCCGGCGTCGTCAGCGGATCGTTCTTCCCGGTGATGGGCCTCCAGCCGATCCGCGGCCGCCTGATCGATGCCACCGACGATGGCGCGCAGGCGGCGAGCGTGACGGTGCTGACGCATCGCTTCTGGACCGAGTCGCTGCACGGCGATGAAACGCTGCTCGGCAAGCAGATCAAGCTGGGCGATCGCGCGTCGACGATCATCGGCGTCCTCGAGCCGTCAGTGCCGTATCCCGCGGAAACGCAGCTGATCGCCAACGTGGTCACAAGCTCGCATCACATGTCGGCGACGATGCAGGACGGACGCGTGCACCGGATGACGGAGCTCTTCGGCCGCCTCAAGCCCGGCGCGGACATCGAGCAGGCGCGCGCGGAGCTGCGGGCGATTCACGCCGGCATGCTGACGGCGCACAAGGAAGCGTATCCGGTGAAGGACGACTTCCGGATCAACGCCGTCGCGTTGCGCGATCAGATCACGTCGCCGGCGCGTACGATTCTTCTTGTCCTGCTGGCCGCGTCCGGATTGATTTTCGTCATCGCGTGCTCGAACGTCGCAAACCTGATCCTCGCGCGCTCGGTGCGCCGCGAAGGCGAGCTGGCGGTCCGCGCCGCTCTCGGAGCGAGCGCAGGTGCGCTGCGGCGCACACTGCTCGCCGAAAGCGTGTTGCTGTGCGGCGCCGGGGCTGCGCTGGGCGTGCTGATCGCACGGCCGATGCTGACTTTCATCGCGCGCTATGCGTCCCGCTTCTCCGTGCGCGCCCTCGATCTCACCGTCGACAGCACGCTGCTCTGGGTCGGGGTCAGCCTGGCGCTGGTGTCGTCGGTCATACTCGCGTTCATCCCGAGGCTGCCGTCCGCCGATGCGGCCGCGGGGCTCGGCCTGTCGAGCGGGAGCGTGCGCATCACCAGCGGCACGAACCGCCGGTTGCGGCTCTTCGCGGTCACGCAAATCGCCGGATCGTTCGTGCTCCTGGCCGGCGCCGGCGCGCTGCTGACGACGTTGATCGCGTTGCAGCAGACCAAGACCGGCGTCAACTTGAGCAACGTTCTCGCCGTTCACGTGCCGCTCAACTTCGAGCGCCCGCCGGAACAGACCCTGCCGTTGTATCGCGAAGCGATTCGAAAGATCGGCGAGCTGCCGGGCGTCGAGACGGTGGCGATTGGCACGATCGTGCCATGGCGCGAAGCCGGCGCGTTCTTCGATGCGCAGTTCACGGCCGAGGGCTACGCGAAGGCGGATGGTGAAGACGATCCGCGGGCGAGCTTCCGCACCGTGTCGCCCGGCTTCTTCAAGTCGCTCGGCGTGCCGATCATCGCCGGCCGCGACTTCAACGCCGACGATCGTTCCGATACCGAGAAGGTCGTGATCATCAGCGAGACCGTGGCGCGCCGCATGTTCAACAGCCAGGATGCGGTGAACCGCAAGTTGATGTGGACCGATCCGGTGATGAAGTTCATCGGCATCTCCACCGGCGGCCGCCGCATCATCGGCATCGCCGCCGACCTGGACGACGAGAACATCGTGCCCGGACCGAAGATGACGATCTATCACCCGATGGAGCAGGAATTCGGCGGCGGGCGACTCTTCGTGCACGCCAAGGTCGATCCCTACACGCTGGTAACGCCGATCACGAAGATCATTCGCGACATCTCGGCCGAGCAGCCGGTCGAGCGCGCCGCGACACTCGAAGACGTGCGCGCCGAAGTGCTGGCGCCGAATCGCCTGAACACCATCGTGTTCGGCGGCTTCGCGCTGGTCGCGCTGACCATCGCCGTCGTCGGCGTGGCCGGCGTGCTCGCGTTCTCGGTGAGCGCGCGCATGCGCGAATTCGGCGTGCGGCTCGCGATCGGATCGACGCCGTCGAACCTGCTGACGCGCATCCTCGGCGAGGGCGCCGTGATCGCGGGCGCCGGCATCGTGACCGGGGTGATCGCGGGCCTGGCGCTGCTGAGATTTGCCGGCGGATTCTTCGGCAACATCGAAGTGCCGGGCGCGGTGCCGCTGGCCGGTGCGGCCGCGGTGCTGATCGCCGCGGCGGTGATCGCATCGCTGATGCCGGCAACGCGCGCGTCTCGCGTGGATGTAATGGAAGCGCTCCGGTCCGAGTGACGACCTGACGACCTGACGACCTGACTACCTGGTTATCAGCGAGTCTTCGTCGGGCACGTCCGCGAGCGCCACCCTGAGGTTGCCGGCGTTGGTCGCATAGAGCAACGCCGTGCTTTGCGCGATCGTGCCGGCGCGGACCAGTTTCTCGAGCTCGCCGTCGAAGTACTGCATGCCGTCGAGGGCGCCGTCGCGCATCGCATCGAGCAGCGACTTGCCTTCCTTCTCGCCCATCTCGATGTACTCGCGCGTGCGCATCGTCGCCTTCAGCATCTCGATGATGGCGAGGCGGCCGCCGCCCTTCTTCGGGATCAGGCGCTGCGAGATGAAATACCGGAACGACGCGGCCAGCCGGCCGCGCACCGCCTGCTGATCCGACACTTCAAAGGTGCCGACGATGCGCTCGACCGTCTTCGAGGCGTCAATGGTATGGAGCGTCGAGAACACGAGGTGGCCGGTTTCCGCGGCGGTCAACGCGATTTCGATCGTCTCGCGATCGCGCATTTCACCGACGAGGATCACCTTCGGCGCCTGGCGCAGCGCCGCGCGCAACGCGAGCGCGAACGTCGGCGTGTCGGTGTGCAGCTCGCGCTGGTGCACCGTGCCTTTCTTGTGCTGGTGCAGGAACTCGATCGGGTCCTCGATGGTGAGGATGTGATCGGCACGGTTGGTGTTGATCAGATCGATGATCGCCGCTAGCGTCGATGACTTGCCGGATCCGGTCGGGCCCGTCACCAGCACGATGCCGTTCTTCAACGTCGAGCAATCGGCAATCGCCGGCGGCAATCCGAGATCCTGAAGCGAGGGGATTTTCTGCGCGATCATTCGCATGACGATCGCGAACGAGCCGCGCTGGCGAAACACGTTGACGCGGAAGCGGCAGCGATCCGGCAAGGCGTAGGACAGATCCGTCGACCCCGTATCGATCAACGTCCGGAGATAGGTCTCGTGGTCGCGAATCAGATCGCGGGCAATGCCGGCGGTGTCGTCGTTGCGAAGCGTCGGCAGCTCCGCGACCGGGACCGGCACCAGCTCGCCAAAGCGCTCAACCTGCGGCGGGCGGCCGGGCGAGAAGACCAGATCGCTGATGCCGTCGCCGGAATCCAGCAGCTTCTCGATCAGTGCGGCCGTCGTGATGGCGCGGGCGTCGGAGGTGCCAAACAGCGCCGCATTCATTTCGGCGATGGTCAAGTCGGCCGGTTTCTTCATGAGGCAAAAAGCTTACCTCATCTCACGGGGATCGGCTCCAGTTCGGCGGACAGGCGCGTGACGCGATCCGAAGGCACTTGCACGACGCGCGTAAATCGCCGGTAACCGTCGCGCTCGATCCAGATCAGATGTGAACCGGCGCGAAGATTCGTGAGGCGCAGCGGCGTGATGCCTGCTTTCTGACGGTCGAGGAACACCTGGCCGCCAGGCGACGAATCGATCGAAAGAGTACCGACGTATAGAGGTGGCTCAGATGCCTGAGGTGCCTTAGGTGCTTTGAGTGCTGCGGGTGCTATTGGTGCTGACGTCTTCGGCCCTTCAGGTACTGTCGGCCCTCGAACCGCGGGCGTCGGATCCGCCACTAACCCTTGCGTCGATACCGGCGCGGGCGCGGCAATCGTTGAGTCAGCGTCGGTGGTCAGATACATCCACGTGAGAATGCCGAAACCCAGGCCGATCACGATGCCCACGGCCGCGGCGACCGTGCGGATGTCCGAGCGCGTCGCGCGTGATGGTGTCGCGTCGGACCGGCTCATCGGCTTCTTGATGTCGCCCAGTGTGCGGACTAATGTCGCCACTTCGGACTTCAAGGTCGAGACCTGCTTCTTCGAATCCTCGAGCGCGCGCTCGAGTCGATCGACACGCGCGATCAGTGGGTCGACGGTCGGCGCTCGCAGCAGCCGTGGCGCATCTTCTGTCGCAGCAACGGGTTGGGTCGCGGGATCGGAGGGAGGGGCGGCTGGAGGAACGCCGCCAGGTTCGTTGGCGAACGCGAGCAGCGGATCGGGATCTTCGACAAGTTGCGACACGCGAACCCTCCCGGGCCCCGTATCGCTGCCAATCATGTGCCAGCCCGCCTACGCCCAAGGCTTCGGCGGGGCAGGCTGCTTAGGCTGTCTTCTTTTCAGCCTTCTGCTTCAACTCGTTCTGGCCCTGAAGGATCGAACACCATTGCTTGTGGTCGGCCACTGGCATACCACATTCGACGCACACCTGGACGCGCTGCTTGGGGGGTTCGCTCTTACCAAGTAATCGACTCAGAAACGACATGAAGCCTCCATTTTCTTTGATACGTTTGACGGCCGCCGAGGGTTCAAGGTTGGGCCACAGAAGGCGCAGAAAGCTCAGAAATTAAATGCCTTCTGTGCTTTCTGTGGCCCTGGGATAACAACCCCTGTCTTCAGTGGCCCGTCTAACCCCCCGTAATGACCTTGCCCACCAACGACCTCAAGCTGGCCGTCCGCGGCCTCTTCCGAAGCCCGCTGTTCTCGATCGTGGCGATCCTGTCGCTCGCGCTTGGCATCGGCGCCAACACCGCGATCTTCACGTTGATCGATCAGATCCTGCTCCGGAAGCTGCCGGTGAAGAACCCGGAGGAGCTGGTGATGCTCTATCAGTCCGGGCCTCACAGCGGCAGCAACATGGGCTCGCGGATGCACTCGTATCCGATCTACCAGGAGTATCAGAAGCGCGCGGAGCCGCTCGGTGAAGTGATTGCGCGGCGGCTGGCCGATGCGTCGATCGCCGTCGACAACCAGACCGAGCGCATCGACATCGAGATGGTGTCGGGCAACTACTTCTCGATGCTCGGCGTCGCTCCAGCGGCCGGCCGCGTCTTCAGCTCGCAGGAAGACGATCAGATCTACCAGGGCCATCCCGTCGTCGTGATCAGCTACGACTACTGGAACCGCCGCTTCAATCGCGACAGCGGCGCGATCGGCAAGAAGATCCTCGTCAACAACTATCCGATGACGATCGTCGGCGTGTCGGCGGCGGGATTCGCCGGCATCGATCCGGCTCGCTCGCCGCAGATGCGCGTGCCGATCCTGATGAAGCCCGTGATCGTGCCCGAGTGGAGCTGGGTGCGAATGGATGACGAGCGGACGCGGTGGGTGCAGGTGTTCGCGCGTCTCAAGCCTGGCCAGACGATCGAAAGCGCGCAGGCGCCGCTGCAAGGATTGTTCACGCAGATCCGCCAACAGGAGCTGACGCTGCCGGGCGCGAAGTATTTCTCGCAGTTCAATCGCGAGCAGTTCCTGAAGGGACAGCTGAAGATCGAAAAGGCCGACGTCGGCTATTCGCCGCTGCGCAACGATTTCTCGACCGCGCTGCTGGTGTTGATGGCGATGGTCGGCCTCGTACTGCTCATCGCGTGTGCCAACGTCGCCAACCTGCTGATCGCCCGCGG
>Ga0310902_10000152_pt1 | contig 16335 bp, 15 predicted proteins | sample C24D3metaG_FD_203748 | JGI IMG/M metagenome (GOLD analysis project Ga0310902, IMG submission 203748) | Lab incubated soil microbial communities from West Virginia University Organic Research Farm, Morgantown, WV, United States - C24D3 | ecosystem: Environmental > Terrestrial > Soil >...
ATCAGCGTGCCTGCGGCCATCGCGATCGGCAGCGGTGTCATGATCCGAAAACGCAGCCACGGCGGGGTCAGGTGCTCGAGATTGCGCGCGTCGGAGAAGAACGCGAACGTGCGATCGATCGAGGCTGGCACGATGGTCTCGGTATGGAGCGTGTGAACGCCGCGGATTGGACGCTCCAGTTGGGCGGACAGATGGTCACGCCACATGGCGATCCAGGAGGCGATTCAAGTCCTCGAGTGAGGTCAGATTGCGCGCGCGAGGCCCGATCGCCGCGCGCAGGTCCGCGGACCGTGCCCCGCCGACCCAGACCGCGATGCGATCGGCCAGCGTCTTCAGCTTCCGCACATCGTCGTACGCAACAGCGTTGGCGGTCCCCGACAGCAGGAGCACCTTGGCCTCCGCCTTCACGGCCGCGTGCGCGATATCGGCGATGGGCAAGTCCGGTCCGAGATAGACCACTGGATAGCCGGCGGCGGCGGCCAGCACCGCGGCGCAGAGCAGGCCAAGCTCGTGCCGCTCCCCCGTGGGGGTCGCAAAGACGATTCGTGGCGCCCGCGCCGGCCGCGGCATCGTTCTCAGCAAGCCGCTGAGCACGCCGCGAATGATGCCCGATGCGAGATGCTCGTGCGCCGGCGTGATCTGGCCCGCCTCCCACCGTGTGCCGACTTCTCGCAAGACTGGCAGGACGACGCTGAAGATGAGCTGCGCGGGGGGCAGCAGTACCGACAGCCGGGTGATCCGCGCATCGATTGCATCCAGGTCGTAATGCTTCATCGCGTGCAGAAGCGGATCGAGGTCGATGGTCTCGGTAATATCGAGGGGCGGTGCGGCGTCGCCGCCGCTCGAACGAAGCGTGCGGAGCGCGGCGTCGGGGAGTTCCGCAATCGATCCGATCGAGTGTCCGTTGGCGACAAGCGCCGCCAGGTGCCGCAGCCGATCGATTTGGCGCTCGGTGTAGACGCGACCGCGATCACCGCGCTCCGGCACTACCGCTTGGTAGCGTCGTTCCCAGGCGCGCAGCGTGTCCACGCTCAGGCCCGTCATCCGCGCCACCGCGCGGATCGGAAACTGCGCCGCCACGCTCAGGCCGATCTCGTCAGCATCGCCACCGCCAGCTGGAACTGCGTCAGCATGCGTCCATGTTATGTCATGGACAGACAATGAACAAACTATTTCTCCTGATTGGCGGCCGGACGGTCACGTCCGGCCGCGACGGCCCTGCGGCTTGCCGCGGTTCTGGCCAAATCGATTCCCTCCGAAGCGATTCGGCTTCGGATTCCTCGAGCGCCACGGCCCTTTCGCGCGTTCGGGCGCGGCGCCGGCTGAAGGCGCCGGCGTAGCGGCGGCCACGTAGCCTTCGAGCTTCTTCCGCGCGATGCCTCGTCCAAGGAAGCGCTCGAGCCGCTTCACGCTGTCGGCGTCCTCGTGCGTCGCGAAACTGATCGCGTCGCCGATCGCCTGGGCGCGCCCGGTGCGGCCGATCCGGTGTACGTAGTCCTCGGGCTGCGGCGGAAAGTCGAAGTTGATGACGTGCGAGATGCCGTCGACGTCGATGCCGCGCGCGGCGATGTCCGTCGCTATCAGCACGCGCACGTCGCCGGACTTGAAACGGCGCAGCGCCTGCAAGCGTTGCCCCTGCGTCCGGTTCGAATGCAGCGTCGCCGTCGTCAGGCCCGCGGCGCTGAGCTTGCGCGCGATGCGATCGGCGCCGTGCTTGGTGCGCGAGAACACCAGGACGGATTCGAGCGCCGCATCCTTCAACAGGTGAATCAACGCCGGCACCTTGCCGGCCGGCGAGACTTCAACGACGTACTGCGTCACCGCCTCGGCCGGCGTCGATCGCGCGCCGATCTCGACCAGCACTGGATTCTTCAACACCGCTTTCGCGACGCCTTCGATCTCCTTCGACATCGTCGCCGAGAAGAGCAGCGTCTGCCGCGCCGCCGGCGTCTTCGCGACGATGCGGCGGATGGCGGGGAGGAAGCCCATGTCGAGCATGCGATCCGCTTCGTCGAGGACCAGCACCTGCAGCGCGGAAAAATCGACGTGGCGCTGTTCCATGAGATCGATCAGGCGTCCGGGCGTGGCCACGACGAGGTCGACGCCGCGGCGCAGCGCCTGAATCTGCGGGCCTTCACCAACGCCGCCGAAGATCGTCGCGTAGCGCAGCGGCAGGTGCCGGCCGTAGGCGCGCACGTTCTCCTCGATCTGCGCGACCAGCTCGCGCGTCGGCGCGATCACCAGGACGCGCATGGTGCGCTGCGGCGGCGTCGCGGCCATCTTTTCGAGCAGCGGCAACACAAACGCCGCGGTCTTGCCGGTGCCGGTCTGCGCCACGCCGATGACGTCGCGCCCCGCAAGGATGGTGGGAATCGCCTTCGCCTGGATTGGCGTCGGCTCCACGTAACCCTTTTCCTTGAGTGCCTGTGCGAGCTTGGAACCGAGGCCGAGTGTGGCAAATGGCAAGTACTAACCTAGGACCCGTTCCTTGAAGTAGTCGATGGTGCGTCCCAGGCCCAGATCGAGCGTGACCCTGGGCTCCCAGCCGAGCCGCGTCCGCGCGAGCGTGATGTCGGGCTGCCGGACCTTCGGATCGTCCATCGGCAACGGCTTGTAGACAATCTTGCTCTTCGATCCGGTCATCTCGATGATCAGCCGCGCGATCTGCTCGACCGTCATCTCCTGCGGGTTGCCGATATTGATCGGCCCGCTCTCCTTCGACAGCATCAGCTTGATGATGCCGTCGACGAGATCGCTGATGTAACAGAAGCTGCGCGTCTGCCGGCCGTCGCCGAAGACCGTCACATCCTCGTTGAGGAGCGCCTGCGAAATGAACGCCGGCACGGCGCGGCCGTCGCGGATGCGCATGCGCGGGCCGTAGGTGTTGAAGATGCGGACGATCTTGGTGTCAACCTTGTGGAACCGGCGATACGCGACCGTCATCGCTTCCGCGAACCGCTTGGCTTCGTCGTAGACGCCGCGCGGCCCGATCGGGTTGACGTTGCCCCAGTAGGTTTCCTTCTGCGGATGCTCGAGCGGATCGCCGTAGACCTCCGACGTCGAAGCGATCACGAACGCCGCGCCCTTGGCCTTCGCGAGGCCGAGCGCCTTGTGGGTGCCGAGCGATCCGACTTTCAGCGTCTGGATCGGCAGCTCGAGGTAATCGATCGGGCTGGCCGGGCTCGCCCAGTGCAGCACGTAATCGACCGGGCCGTCCACGTCGATGAAGTTGGTCACGTCGTGGCGGATGAACTGGAAGTCGCGATCGCGCAGGTGCGCGATGTTGGCGAGATCGCCGGTCAGCAGGTTGTCGATGCCGACGACCGTGAAGCCGCGATCGAGCAGCGTTTCCGACAAATGCGAACCGATGAAACCGGCGGCGCCGGTGATGACTACGCGTGGCATGTCACTACTCGACCGCTAGACCGCGCCCCGGTTGGGCGCGAAAGCGCGGATCAGCGTCAGCCACATGATCTTGATGTCGAGCGTGACCGACCAGTTCTCGATGTAATACAGGTCGTACTCGATGCGCTTCTCGAGCGACGTGTTGCCGCGCCAGCCGTTGACCTGCGCCCAGCCGGTGATCCCGGCCTTGACCTTATGACGCAGCATGTACTGCGGGATGCGGTGCTTGAACTGCTCGACGAAGAACGGCCGCTCCGGCCGCGGTCCGACGATCGACATCTCGCCCTTGAGCACGTTCCAGAACTGCGGCCACTCGTCGAGATCGTGGCGTCGCAGAAAGGCGCCGATCCGCGTGGCGCGGTTGTCGTTCTCGTCGGCCCAGATCGGGCCGGTGTCGGTCTCCGCGTCGACCGGCATCGTGCGGAACTTGTAGACGGTGAACTGCTTGCCGTCGAGGCCCATGCGCTCCTGGGCGTAGAAGATCGGGCCCGGCGAGCTTCGCTTGATCATCCAGCTGATGAACAGGCCCGGCAACGCCATCACCGCCAGCGCCATCGTCGAGATGCTGAAGTCGAGCACGCGCTTGATGAACGAGCTGATGCCCTGCAGCGGCACGTCGTTCAGGTTGATCACCGGCACGCCGTCGAGATCTTCGAGGCGCGCCCGCAGCGCGATGAACTGCAGCAGGTCGGGCACCACCTTGACATCGACGCCCTCGCGGCTCGTCGACTCGACCAGGTCGAGCAGCTTCATGTGCTCCTCGAGCGGCAGCGCCACGTAGAGATCGTCGATCTTCTCGTTGGTGACGATGTCGGCGGCGTCGCTCAGCGAGCCGAGCAGCGGCAATCCGCGATAGCCGAGATGATCGCCGCCGGCCTTGTCGTCGACGAAGCCGACGATCTGATAGCCCAGCTCGCGATGCTCGAGGATGCGATCGGCGACGACGCGGCCCAGATCGCCGGCGCCGGCGATCAGGATCCGGCGCAGGCCGATGCCCGCCAGCCACCGGCGCTCGAGCGCTTCGCGGATGAACTTGCGCGACAGGTAGCCGAGCGCGATGTTGATGACGAGGAACAGGCCCCAGACGATGCGCGACACTTCGAAGGCGCCGACCTGCCGCTGCGCCTCGGTGGCGTAGTACGCCTGGTAGAACAACGTCGCGACAATGCCGAGCACGACGGCGAAGATGCTGCCGACGAGGACGTTGAAGAAATCGTCGATGCGTGAGCGGCCGCGGCGCAGCCGATAGAGACCCTGGAAGTGGAAACCCAGCGGCACGATCAACGCGATGAACGGCAGCACGTTGATGTACTGCTCGACCGGCGGGTGGCCGCGGGTGATCGCGATCAGCCCGGTCTCGAAGCGCAGCAGGTAGGCGAGGAAAAACGCGATCATGCCGAGCACGGCGTCCGTGCCGACGTGGAACGCCACGAGCAGGCGATTGTGGCGCCTTACCATCGCGCTCCCGCGGGTGCGCTCAACGTGTCCTCGACGATGTGCTGAATCTCATTGACAAAACGCGTGCGTGAAAAACGTTCGGCATGCCGGCGAATGCGCCCGGCATCCCACGCGATCGACGCCGCGCGCGTCAGTCCCGCCGCCAGCGACTCCACCGTGGTGTCGCCGAACAGCACGCCGGTCTCGCCGTCGGTCACGGTATCGAGCGCGCCGCCGCGGCCCAGCGCGACCACCGGACGGCCGCACGCCTGCGCTTCAACGGGCACGATCCCGAAGTCCTCTTCGCCTGGAAGAATCGTGGCGATGGTCGATCGATACAACTCGCGAATCTCCTCATCGGCGAGCCAGCCGACCAGCTCGATGCCGTCGCCGGTCAGCCGCTCGAGGTTGGCGCGCTCCGGACCGTTGCCCACCACCGTCAGTCCGACGCCCGCATGCCGCGCCGCCATCATCGCGAGGTCCACGCGTTTGTACGGCACGAGCGCGGACACGACCAGAAACTTGGGCTGAAGCTGCACCGGCTCGGCCGGATCCGGAGTGTAGAAATCGGTGTCGACCGGTGGATACACAAGGGTCGACTGACGATTATAGTACAGCGCGATCCTCCGCGCAACATATTGAGAGATAGCAAGATAGCGGTGTACTCGGCCCTCGGTGGCGCGGTCCCAGCGCGCCAGTCCCGCCAGCACCGGCCGCAGCATCATGTTGCCGGCCCTGCCGACGCGATCGGGGCCGAAATACGCGTCGAATTGATCCCACGCGTAACGCATCGGCGTCAGGCAGTAACAAAGATGCCGCGCGCGCCCGGTCACGACAACGGACTTGGCGGCGCAATGACTCGTGCTGATGACGAGATCGTAGGCATCGAGATCGAATTGCTCGACGGCCACTGGGAACAGCGGGAGGTATTGCCGGTAGAGCCGGCCCGCGAAGGGCAGCCACTCGATCATCGATCCCTTCACGGTGCGCCGCTCGATCACCGGCGACGTCGTGCCCGGCAGGTGGACGAGGGTGAACAGGTCCGCGGCGGGAAACATCTCGCAGAAGACTTCGAGGGCCTTTTCGCCCCCGCGCATCCCGGTGAGCCAGTCGTGAATAAGGGCGACGCGCAACCCTTCGATCATACTCGCGCTAGGATATGGGCTGGAGGAGAGCTATGCGGACCGCCTTGATAGTCTCGATGGGGCTCTTTATCGGCGTGCTCCCCGTTTCCGCCGGCCAGGCTTCGGTCAATCCGCAAGCCACGTCACGCCTCGGCGCGCTGCGCCCCGCCCAAAAGGCGAATCCTTACGCGAAGCTGTTCGACGCGCGTGAAGCGCTGAAGCAAGCGGTCCGGAGCGAAGCGCAGAAGCTCGAGCCGAAATCGAAGGTCGTGTGCGGCATGACGATCATCGAAGCCGATCCGTACTTCGATCAAAAGATGAAGGTCACCCCGCCGAAGGCCGGCAACGTGCGTTACGTGATTCGCGCCGTCGATCCCGCGGTCTGTAATTCTCAGAGCAAATAATGTTCTGTCCGAAGTGCGGAGCGCCGAACGACAACAAGAGCGTCCGCTGCGTCAAGTGCGGCAATGCCCTTCAGGCCGTGCGCATCGTGACGAGGGACCGCGACGATCACAGCGCCGGGATGCGGATGCTGATGCCGGTCGGTCGCTCCGGTTGGGCGATTGCCGCGGGGTATGCGGGACTCTTCGGCCTGGTAATATTTCCGGCGCCGCTCGCGTTAGTGCTCGGTCTGGTGGCGATGTTCGACCTTAAGAGGAACCCGAAGAAACATGGTTGGGGTCGCGCGATCTTCGGCACCGTCGTCGGCCTGCTGGGTACCGGATTTCTGCTGTGGGTGTTCGTGATTGAGGGGCTGAGCTAGTCTCACCCCTTCGCGACTTCCATGTAAATCTCGTGAATCCTGCGGACGCTTTGCGTCCACGAGAACGATCGCGCGCGCTCGTTGCCCTTGCTGATCAGATCGGCGCGCAGCGTTTCGTCATTCACGGCGGCGGTGATGCCGCTCGCGATCGAATCAGCGTCGTACGGATCGACCAGCAACGCCGCACCGCCCGCCACTTCCGGCAGCGACGACACGTTTGACGTCACGACCGGCGCGCCGCAGGCCATCGCCTCGAGCGGCGGCAAACCGAACCCTTCGTAGAGCGACGGGAACACGAAGGCGCGCGCGAGGCGATAGAACGCGGCCAGCGTCTCCATCGGCTGAAATCCCAGGAAGCGCACATGCTTGTCGAGCTTGTGCTTGTGCACCGATTGCCGCAGCGCCGGATATTTCGAAATCTCGTCGCCGATGATGATCAGTTTCAAATTGTCCGGACACTGGCCGCGGGCGCGGCTGAAGGCCTCGATCAGCCGTTCGATGTTCTTGTGCGGCTTGATGTTGCCGACATACAGCACGAACGGGTGATCGAGCTGGTAACGCTGGCGCACGAGGTCCATCCGTTCGGGATCGACCGGCGACAGGAAGCGCTCGTCGATCGCGTTGTGAATGACGACGACTTTCTCCGGAGCGACGTTGAAGAACCGCAGGATGTCGCGCTTCGAGGCTTCGGAGACGGTGAGGATCCGGTTGGCCTTTCGCGTCGCGCTCCACATCGAGCCCTTGGCGTAGACGTAGGCGAGCCTGCTCGGCAGGTATTGCGGGAACATCAGGTGGATGCAGTCGTGAATGGTCACGACCGATCGGCACCTGAGCAGGGGTGGCAGCACGTAGTGCGGTTCATGCACCAGACGCACGCGCTCGCGGGCCAGCGACATGGGAATGCGGAACTGCTCGGCGATGGAATACGCCGGCGCCGTCTCCGGCACCATGCGGAAATTCTGGCCCAGCACGTCACCCGACGTCACGTCATCGGGCCGGCAGAGCACGACGTACTCGGTTTCCCGATCGAGCCGCGACAGCTCTATCAGGATGTTGCGAATGTACGTGCCGATGCCGAAGTCGCGAAGCTTGCGCGCATCGATGGCAATCCGCATCCGTGTCAGCCCTTGCCCGTGACTTTGAGGTAGAGACGCAGCAGTGGCGTCCACATCGGCAGATGCTTCTCGTAATACGCGACGTGGCTTCGCTGCCGCAGCCGCTCCATCTCGGGATTGCGCGCCGCCGATTTGCCACGATAGTGCAGCACTTCGGCGCCCGCGATGTAGAACACCTTGCGCCCGCGCTTGTGCATGGCGAGACACAGATCGACGTCCTCGTTGTACATAAAGTAGCGCTCGTCGAGAAGGCCGACCGCTTCGAGATCCGGGCGGCGGATCACCATGCATGCGCCGCTGACCCAGTCCACCTCGCGCGCCACCCGGCTCAACTTGTCCATCTTGCGGACGATGCGCCGGATCTTGCGCAGATACAGCCGCGAAAACACCATCGTCTTCAATTCGTTCCACGGCGTGATCGGCACGCCCCACGACAACTCGGGGAATCCACGATCGCTCAGCAGCCGCGCCCCGGCGATGGCCGCATCGGGATGCGAGGCAAGGCCGCGCACCAGCGTCTGGATCGCGCCCGGCGGCGCCACGGTGTCGGGATTCATCAGCAGGACGTAGTCGCTGCTCGTGGCGCGGATGCCGAGGTTGTTGGCCTTGGCGAATCCGAGGTTGCCGCCCGCGTCGATGACCTGCACCGTCGGCCATTTCTGTCGCACGTGCGCCGCGGTGCGGTCCGGCGAGGCGTTATCCACGACCGTGATCGTGGTGGGGAACGGGCTGGTGTGGCCGACGAGCGATTCCAGGCACGCGTCGATCTCCTGCGCCGAGTTGTAGGTGACGATGATGATCGCGAGGCTGTCCCTATCGGGCACCGGCGGCCTCCTCGAGCACCGACAGCGTCGCGGCGGCGGCGAGAGGCCAGTCGTACCGGTTCAGCACGTCGCGGCGATGGCGCAGCACGCCCTGACGGGCGTCGGCATTCGACAGCAACTCCGCGATCGTTGCCGCAATGTCGTCATTCGACGCCGACGGCGCGACATAACGTGCGCCGGCGCCGCAGGTTTCTCTCGCCACCGGAGTGTCCAGCAGGACCGGCGGCACGCCGGCGGCAAGCGCTTCGAGCGGCGTCAGCCCGAAGCCTTCGTATTCGGAGAGAAACGCAAACACCGACGCGCGATTGTAGAGCGACGCCAGCGCGCCATCGTCGACGTACGATCGAATGCTGACGCGATCGCCGTGCCGGCAACCGGCGCGAATCGATTCGAAGTCGACGTGCGGGTTGGTTCGATTCTCGCCAACAATCTCGAGACGCGCGTCCGGCACGCGATCGGCGACCAGATCGAACGCGCGAATCAAACGATCGACACGCCGCCGCTGAAATAACGAACCTACGTAGAGGACGATCGGAGAACGGCCGTCCGAACGATCGTCTGAACGGGCAGCGAGCCCGAGCGGAATTACGCGGAGTCTCTTTTCGTCGATGCCGATGAAACGCTTGATCTCAGATTTCGAGAATTCAGTGTCGGTGATGACCGCTCGGGCCCGGCGGGCTGACCAGGCCGTGAGCTGACGGCGGCGGACGCCCTCGCGGAACGAAAACCATTCCGGGTGGGCGAAGAACGACACGTCGTGAATCGTGAGGACCAGGGGAGCCGCCACGGTCAATGGAGCAGTGTATCCCGGAGCAAAGAAGACGTCGGCCTGCGCCGCGCCAACGGCGCGCGGCAGCGTGGTCTGCTCCCACATGGTCCCGCCACTGCCGCCGGCGACTTCGACGGTCGCCGCCCACCGCGACGATCCTTCGAGCGCAGCCGGAGCGATGAGCGTCCACTGATGGCGGCGTGCCGCCTCGCTCGTCGACCAGGCGTCGAGCAGACCCGTGAGATACCGGCCGACGCCGGTTGGGCGGCCGCAGAGCTCACGCGCGTCGATTGCGACCCTCATGGACTTGTCCCGCCGAAGCGGGAACCGCGAAGGCGGACCTCGATCGCTGATTGATAGGCGCGCCGCGCCGCCGCGGCGCACGCGGCCCAGCTGTACTTCGCGGCCTGGGCCACGCCGCGCTCACCGGCCGCAGTCGCATCGCCTTCGAGCAGCGTCCGCATCGCGCGAGCGAAACCGTCGGCATCATCCGGATCGATCGGCGCCGCGGCCGGCCCGGCCACTTCGGGAAGCGATCCGCGGGACGACACGATCACGGGAACCCCGCAGGCCATGGCCTCGAGCACCGGCAATCCAAATCCCTCTTCATACGACGGCAGCACGAGCATCAGCGCATCCGCATAAAGGTCGTTCTTCCGCGCGCTGTCCACGTAACCCGTAATCGTGACGTGTCCCTTCAATGGCGGTTGCTCGCAGCGCGCCTCCCAGCGCGCCGACGCCGGCGTGCGATGCCCGGCCAGCACCAGCGGCGGCGCATCGGCCAGCGTCGTTCGCAGCCGCGCGTAGGCTTCGAGCAAGGTGCCGACATTTTTTCGCAGGCTCAGCGTGCCCATGAACAAAATATGTTTACCCCGCGCTCCGATCCGACGCTGGCGCACGCCATCAGCCCACGCGGGGCGTCCGGGCGGGCACACGTGCACGCGAGATGGATCGAGGTGCAGCTCTCGCGTCACTTCATCGGCCGCGTACTGCGACGAGACGATTACGCCATGCGCGCGCGCCGCGTGCGATCGCGCCAGCGCCGGATAGTCGCGGCGAATTTCCGCGCTCATCTGATCCGGATGGCGGAGGAAATCGAGATCGTGCACGGTGACGACTTGCGCCGCGCGCGTCGCCGGAATCAACAACGGACTCTGGCTGTGCACAACGTCGTGCGACCCCGCCAGCCACTCGACCGCCGGCCACTCCAGCCGATTCCACGCCCACACCAATCCGCGAACCGGGACCTTGAGATCGATGATGCGAACGGATGGCATCTCTGATGCAAGAGCCGGAGCCGGCCGATCCTTCCAGGAGCTGGTGAAGATCGCGATCTGGTCGTTCCGGTCGCGCTCCGCCTGTCCCGCCAGGGCCCTGGCCAACTCGTGCACGAACTCGCCGACGCCGGTCCGCTCACGCAGCGCCGGCCGGTAGTCGACGAGAATCCGCACGGCGAAGAGAGTACCATAAACACGGCAAGTCCTTGTGGTTCAATGTGTTGACTGCATTGATCCCGGATGATACGCTGGCATTTTTTGGGGGTTGAATGAAGATCGCGGTGGTGGGAACGGGGTATGTCGGACTGGTGCTCGGCGCCTGTCTTGCCGAATCGGGCAACGATGTCACGTGTGTGGATAAAGACACAGCCAAGGTGGCGATGTTGCGCCGCGGCAAGGTACCGATTTACGAACCGGGCCTGGAAGAGCTGGTCAAGCGCAACAAGTCGGAAGGCCGGTTGATCTTCACGACCGAACTCCCGAAAGCCGTGCGCGGCGCCGAGGTGGTGTTCATCGCCGTCGGCACGCCGCAAGGTGAGGACGGCTCCGCGGATCTGCGGCACGTCATGAACGTGGCGCGCGACATCGCCAAAGCGATGAACGGCTACAAGGTCATCGTCAACAAGAGCACGGTGCCGGTCGGCACCGCCGAAAAAGTTCGCGAGGTCGTCAGGCGCGAAACCACGCACCCGTTCAGCGTCGTCAGCAATCCGGAATTCCTGAAGCAGGGCGCCGCCGTCGACGACTTCATGAAGCCCGATCGCGTCGTGATCGGCGCCGAGGATCCGCGCGCCGCCGAGATCATGGTCAAGCTGCACCAGCCGTTCACGCGCACCGGCGCGCCGATCATGGTGATGGATTGCCCGAGCGCGGAGCTGTCGAAGTACGCGTCGAACGCGATTCTCGCGACCAAGATTTCGTTCATGAACGAGATCGCCAACGTCTGCGATCTGTTCGGCGCCGACGTCGATCGCGTCCGGCAGGCGGTCGGTTCCGACAAGCGCATCGGCTCGTCGTTCCTGTTTCCCGGCGTCGGCTACGGCGGCAGCTGCTTCCCGAAGGACGTCAAGGCGCTGACCAAGTTCTCGTCGGACAAGAAGTACGACTTCAAGATTCTCAAGGCGGTCGATCAGGTCAACGAGTACCAGAAGCGCGTGCTGGTGAAGAAGATCGAATCGCATTTCGGCGGCTCGTTGAAGGGCAAGACGATCGCGATCTGGGGCCTGGCGTTCAAGCCGAAGACCGACGACATGCGCGAGGCGCCGGCGATTCCGATCGTCGAAGCGCTGCTGGCGAAAGGCGCGAAGGTCCAGGCCTACGATCCCGAAGCGATGAAGGTCGCGAAGGGCATCTTCGGCAGCAAGATCACCTACGCCGCGAAGAATTACGATGCGTTGAAGGGCGCCGATGCGCTGGCGGTCGTGACCGAATGGCAGGAGTTCCGCGAGCCGGACTTCGCGCGCATCAAGAAGATGATGCGGTCACCGGTGATCTTCGACGGGCGAAACATCTACCAGCGCGACTCGATGAAGACACTCGGGTTCACCTATTTTTCGATTGGACGATGAACGGCTTGCATTGTTGCGCAGCCGTTAGCCCCCGCCGGAGGCGGGGCAAGAAATAAATGTCGAGAGTTCTCGTCACCGGCGGCGCCGGCTACATTGGCAGCCACGCCGTCCGGGCACTCGTCGAGGGCGGCCACGCGGTCGCCGTGCTCGACGATCTGTCGGCCGGTCACGCGGCCTCGCTCCCGAAAGACGTGCGGCTGATCGAGGCCGCGGTTCACGATCGCGCCACGGTGCATCGCGCGCTGCTCGAGCATCGCGCCGATGCGGTGATGCATTTCGCGGCGTGGCTCAAGGTCGGCGAGTCGGTCGCGAAACCACTCGAGTATTACGAGAACAACGTCGTCGGGACGCTGGCGGTGCTGGCGGCGATGCGCGACGCCAACGTGACGCGCTTCATCTTTTCGTCGACGTGCGCGGTCTATGGCGAGCCGTCCATCGTGCCGATCGACGAGACGCTCGAGACGCGTCCGATCAACGCCTACGGGGAGTCGAAGCTGACGATCGAGCGGGCGCTGCCGCACCTCGAGCGGGCGCACGGGCTCAAATGGATCGCGCTCCGGTATTTCAACGCGGCCGGCGCGTGGCCCGACGGCTCAATCGGCGAGGATCACGCCGACGAGATTCATCTGATTCCGCTCGCGATTCGAGCCGCCCACGGCGGACCGCCGCTGAAGGTGTTCGGCGAGGACTACCCGACGCCGGACGGCACCTGCCTGCGCGACTACATCCACGTCTGCGACCTGGCGGTCGCCCACATCCGCGCCCTCGAGGCGCTCGAGCGCGGCGGGGCGTCCGGGGCCTACAACATCGGGACCGGCATTCCCCATTCGGTCAAGTCCGTCATCGACACCGTGGGGCGCGTCCTGGGCCGGCCGGTGGCCTGGCAATCTGCGCCGCGCCGTCCGGGAGATCCTGCGGTACTCTATGCTTCCAGTGACCGCGCGCAGCGCGAGCTGGGGTGGCGACCTCAATACCCGGAATTGGAGGTCATCGTCCGGCATGCGTGGCAGTGGCACTCGACCCATCCACGAGGATATGTAGGGTGAGTTACACCGATCACTGATGGACGCCTTCCTGCGCCTGCTTCGCTATGCGACCCCGCACCGGGCCGTCATCGCCGGTGCGGCGCTGGCCATGGTCGTGTACGGGGCGGCGAGCGCGGCGCTCGCGTATCTCATCAAGCCGATCATCGACGACGTGCTGATCGCCCAGGGCGATCTGCGGTTCATCGCGGCGGCGATCCTCGTCGTCTATTTCGTCAAGGGCATCGGCGCCTATTTTTCCAGCTACCTGATGGAGGGGCTCGGCCATCGCGTCGTCATGGTCGTGCGCAACGATCTCTTCCGCCACATGCTCGATCAGTCGGCGGCGTTCTTCGCGCGCCGCGCGGTCGGGCAGTTGCTGTCGCGCATCAACAACGACGTCGGACTGATCCAGCGCGCCGTGTCGGAGACGATCGGCGATCTGGCGCGCGAGTCGCTGGTGCTGGTTGGATCGGTCGGGCTCCTGTTCTATTACGACGCCAAGCTGGCGCTGCTGTGCATGACCGCGGCGCCGCTCGTCGTCTACCCGCTGGTCCGCTTCGGGCGCCGCGTACGCACGGTCACGCGGTGGAGCCAGGAAGCGCAAGAGCACATGTCGCACGTCGCGGCCGAAGCGTTCGCCGGCCATCGCATCGTCAAGGCGTTTGGCGCCGAGGGGCGCGAGGCGTCGAAGTTCGAGCGCGTGTCGTGGACGCTGTTCCGCACCAACCTGAAAGTCACGCGCGTGCTGGCGCTGCTGCCGCCGCTGATGGAATTCCTCGGCGGCATCGCGATCGCCGGCGCCCTGTGGTACGGCAGCCGCCAGATCGCGCTCGGCAATCTCACGGCCGGTGAATTCACCTCATTTCTCGCGGCGCTGCTGTTCATGTATGCGCCGATCAAGAAGCTGTCGCGCGTCAACGCCAACCTGCAACAGGCCGCGGCGGCGTCGGAGCGCATCTTCGAAATCCTCGACGTCCACACCGAAGTGCTCGAGCGGCCCGGCGCGGTGCCGTTGCCGCCGTTCGAGCGCGAGATCGCATTCACGGACGTCACCTTTGCCTACGAGGACGGTCACGGCCGAAGCACGCTGCGCGGCGTGTCGTTGTCGGTGCACGCCGGCCAGATGGTGGCGATCGTCGGCAGGAGCGGCGCCGGCAAGACCACGCTCGTCAACCTGCTGCCGCGCTTCTACGACGTCACGACCGGCGCGATCACGGTCGATGGCCGCGACATCCGCGACGTGACCCTCGCATCGCTGCGCGCGCAGATCGGCATCGTGACGCAGGAAACGGTGCTGTTCGACGACACCATCGCCGGCAACATCGCCTACGGCATGCCGTCGGCGACGGCGGAGCAGATTGAAGCCGCGGCGCGCGCCGCCAACGCCCACGACTTCATCACCGCGCAGCCTGACGGCTACCGGACGACGATCGGCGAGCGCGGGCAGCGCCTGTCCGGCGGCCAGCGCCAGCGCCTCGCGATCGCGCGGGCGCTGCTGAAGAACTCACCGATCCTGATTCTGGATGAAGCCACGTCGGCCCTCGATTCCGAGTCCGAGCGCCTCGTGCAGCAGGCGCTCGCGACGCTGATGATGAACCGCACGTCGTTCGTCATCGCCCACCGGTTGTCCACGGTCCGCCGCGCCGATGCGATCATCGTCCTCGAGCGCGGCCGCATCGTCGAGATCGGCAAGCACGACGAGCTGGTGGCGCGGCCGAACGGCTCGTACGCGCGCCTCCATCAAATGCAGCTGTTCGAATCGAAAGCCGAGGTGGGCGAGCTGAAATCCTACGACTCCGGCGCGGGCCGGCCCGTCGCCGACCGGCAGAAGGCGGAAAGCTCGCGATGATCAAGAGCATGACCGGCTTTGCGTCGCTGACGCGCGACGACGAGCGCGGCGCGATTGGCGTGACGATTCGATCGGTGAATCATCGCTTCCTGGATCTCCAGCTGCGCCTGCCGCCGGTGATCGCCGATCTCGAGCCGCGGCTGCGCGCCCTGGTCCAGAAACAACTCGCGCGCGGGCGCGTCGAGATCTCGGTGTCGCTGCAGCTTCGCCAGAATGCGGCGCCGCAGATCGAGCTGAACGAGGCATTCGCGCAGGCCCTCTCGGGCGCGATGGCGGAAGCCCGCCGCCGCGGGCTGGTCGCCGGCGAGCTCACGCCGGGAGATCTGTTGCGACTTCCGCAGGCGCTGACGATTCGCGAAAAGATGCCGGAGTCGGGCGGAGTGTCGGCGATGCTCGGCACGGCGGTCGATGCTGCGGTGGAAACGGCGATTGGGGAGCTCGAACAGATGCGGGTGCGTGAGGGCGTGCACCTGCGCACCGATCTCGACACGCGCAAGAGCCTGCTGGCCGGCTTGATCGCGCGCATCTCGACCGCGGCCAATACCGGGCGCGACGAGCTGGAAGCGCGGCTGCTCGAGCGCGCGCGCGAGCTGGCCGGCACGCTGCCCATCGATCAGGCGGCGCTCGCGCAGGAAGTCGTTCGGGTCGCGCAGCGATCAGACATCAGCGAGGAAGTGACCCGCTTCCATGGCCACCTCGCCCATTGGCACGCCTTGTCCGACAGCGCCGAGCCGTGCGGCCGCAAGCTCGATTTCCTGCTGCAGGAAATGAATCGCGAAGTGAATACCATTGGATCGAAGGCCGACGGCCTGCAGGTCTCGGAAGTCGTGATCCAGGCGAAGGCCGAGCTCGAGCGCATGCGCGAGCAGGTGCAGAATGTCGAGTAACGGTTAAAGACCGCGACCCATGATGTCGACGCAGCGAAAAGCCGCCCATCATCCCGAGCGGGGACTGCTCTTCATCATTTCTGCGGCCTCCGGCACCGGCAAGACGACGCTCGCCGAGCGGCTCGTGCAGATCCTGCCCAACCTGCGCATGTCGCGCTCGTATACGTCGCGGCCGGCGCGCGCCGGCGAACGCGACGGCGTCGACTATAATTTTGTCAGCCGCGAACACTTCGAGGGCATGATCAAGCGCGGCGAGTTCCTCGAGTGGGCGGATGTGTTCGGTAATCTGTAC
>Ga0310902_10000159_pt1 | contig 16218 bp, 13 predicted proteins | sample C24D3metaG_FD_203748 | JGI IMG/M metagenome (GOLD analysis project Ga0310902, IMG submission 203748) | Lab incubated soil microbial communities from West Virginia University Organic Research Farm, Morgantown, WV, United States - C24D3 | ecosystem: Environmental > Terrestrial > Soil >...
CATCGATCTTGGGCCGGAAGGCGGCCACGCCGGCGGGGAAGTCGTCGCGACGGGAACGCCGGAGGCGATCGCGAAGTGTAAAGCCTCGCATACCGGCAGGTTTCTCAAAGCGCATCTGGCCAGTGCGACTGCCGCTGCACACTGAGCAGGAAGGCGGCGCGCCGGAGCGCGGCCGCCTTCAGTTGACGCGAGCAGCGTATTAAAGCGGTCCCGAGCTCCACGGTCCCCAGATCGCAACTGTTGCTGCGCGCTCGAATCGTTCTGGTCCAACAGGGATCTGGACCGGGCTTCTATACGGTTGCGTCGTGCGCTCGTTGCCGCGGCCGTACAGGTTGACGAAGAGCGTTTCTCCGTCAGGGCTGAAGCATGCACCGGCGAACTCGATGCTGTTGCGAAGATTCCTTGCAAGCGCGAACACTTGACCCGTTGGCGTTACACCACGGACGAACTGGGCCGCCGTCGCGTCCTCGCAGAACACAAGACCGCCGCGCGGACTGACGCAGACGTTGTCGGGGCCGTCGAACATGTCGTGGTTCAACGATTCCGCGATCAACGTGAGGGTTTGATCGGCGATGTTGTGCTCCCACACCTGGCCAAACCCCATGTTGCCGCCGTTCGTCGAGATGAAGAAGATACGGCGATTGCCATACCAGCATCCTTCCAGCCGGCGGAATCGCGCACCGCCGGCGGCCAGCCCCTCGACGAACACCTTGGACAAGGTCACGCCGGACACGACCACGCTCGCAGGGTCAGGGTCGGGAGTGGTGATCGGAACCCATTCGACCCGCAGCGGTACACCAATAGTCTGATTGATCGCCGTCTCGTACGCGGGCATGCCAACGACTTTCAGCATTTGGAGTTGGCCCGTCGGCGCGGCCAGATCACCCGGCTGCGTCGGCTTCGCCACCGGAACGTACCGGTAGAAGCCCGACCCGTCCCCCTGATCCTCGGTCTCGTACACGATGCCGGTCGCGGGATCGACGGCGACAGCCTCATGAGCGAATCGGCCCATGTGGTTCAGCGCGACCGGTTGCGCCGGTACGCCGGGCACGGTGTCGATTGGAACTTCGAAGATGTAGCCGTGATTCCGTGCGTAGCCGGTGGCAGAGAGGCTGTCCAGTGTCTCCTCGCACGAGAGCCAGCTTCCCCAGGGTGTTGCGCCACCGGCGCAGTTCCGAACCGTTCCAACCAGACTCCAATGCTGTCGGACGAGACGACGTTGCCCGTGCGGTTCGACTTCGATCGTTGTCGTACCTCCTGCCGCAAATTCGTCGTAGGCATAAGCACGTGGACCGTAATGGGTTCCGAGTCGATCGTTCAGGATTCCAGCACTGGTGGACGTGCTGCCGGGTGGACGTGGTCGAAGGGTGTTGCCTGCCTGGCCATCTTCCTGATTGCGCACGAGGAGAATATTTCCGTTCGGCAATGCGAAGGTTGCCATTCCATCCATGGCTTTCGGCGTTGGAAAGCCGTCGTCCATCGGGTCTCCCTCGTTGGCAATGACGCGATATTGAAATCCTTCTGGCAGCGCGAGATCTTCGCCCGCCGCTCGAAGCGGACCGTAGCCGTCGGATTGCCCGCGGCCTTGCGGGTCGCTGGCGAATGCGGCACGCGCGACGAGGGCGTCGAATACGCCACCACCGAGCGCACTTGCTCCGGCTGCCATTGCAGAACGTGTGAAGAACTGTCGTCGATTCAGATCGGTTCGATGCTGCTTCATGGACTCCCCTCCATCAGGCGATCGAATTTCCGAGAAGGCTGGACCAGAGGAGCGACAGATTATTGATGCGGCCGGTTTAGATCAACAGAATTTCGCACCAGGAACCGGTGCAGACGTTTGGGAAGAACCGCGAGTGGTTGAGCTTACCGTTTCTCGAGGGAGAAGCGGCCGGTCTTCTCCTTCTTGTCGCGTGGATCGGTGTATTGCCACGCGCCCTTCATGAACGATCGTTCCTGATTGATTGCGCCCGTGTAGCGGACCACGATGTCGTTGTTCTTGCCGGTCGTGTGCTCGAACGTGACGCGGTTGTTCTTGATCTCGCCGTTGAACTTTACGTCCGGATCACACGCAAACGTGAGTTTCTCCCCCTGTTGCTGGATTTTGCATTCCTTTGTCGCAGGGTGGCCACTCAAATCCGGGTCGAACCTCAGCGTCCAGTTGCCGGTCATATCCGCCGCGAGGAAGCCTACCAACAGTCCAATCACCAGTCTCATGAGGCAATCTCCTGTCTGTCCTGCTCTTCGGATGTTAGACGATTACGGTGCCATTCGAGTCGGGTTTCAGTATATTGACGGGACATGCGCGTCCTGTTTGCCGTCATGACCGTTGCGACTCTCCTCTTGCCGCAACAGCGGGGCTACTCGCCCATCCAGGACGGGGACGCTCATGGCGACCCGCCGTTCCTGCTCGAGGAAGGCTGGGAGCCGCTGCTGAATGGAACGGACCTGACCGGTTGGAAGGCCTGTGATCCGGCAGCGAAGAACGAGTGGTACACGGCGAGAGCCGTCCGCTTCGAGCGTCACTTGGGGCCAACCCAGTTGCAGGGTCGTCAGGGTGTGGGTGGAACGATGCTCAACGGGCCGGCCGGCCGGACGGCGAATCTGTGCACGGAGAAGGCGTTTGGCGACGTCGAACTCTATCTCGAGTTCATGCTCGCCAAGGGATCGAATTCCGGCGTCTATCTTCAAGGCCTTTACGAGGTACAGATCTTTGACAGCTGGGGGTCCACCGAACCGATGACGACGTCCGACGGTGGCGCTGTGTATCACCAGTGGATCGGCGAACGCGGGGTGGGCGGTTCGGCACCGCTTGTCAACGCCGCTCGTCGGCCAGGGGAATGGCAGTCGTACCAGATCTGGTTCCGCGCGCCGCGGTTCGATGGGTCAGGAAAGAAGATCGAATCCGCACGGTTCCAGCGCGTGCTCTTCAACGGGCAATTGGTTCAGAAGGATGTCAACCTGGATGGCGCCACGCGGGCCGCGCTGTCGATTCCCGAAGCGGCGCAACATCCTTTAATGCTCCAGGGCGACCATGGTCCGGTGGCGTTTAGAAACATCTACGCGCGCCCGCTGCGGCCGTTGATCGTGCGCTGAGACATTCGACTTTTCCCACCTCTTGACAACCTAAAGGAAGGCGCGCATGATAGCGCTCGTATAGGTTGCCTAAAGGAACTCCATGGACAAGCTCGACATTCCACAGGGCACGCTGGATCTGATGATCCTCACCATCTTGGCGCGTGAACCGATGCACGGCTATGGAATCTCGCAGCGGCTCGAGCAACTCAGTCACGGCCACTTCCAGGTGAATCCCGGGTCTCTGTTCCCTTCGCTTTACCGCCTCGAGCAGGACGGAAAGCTGAAAGGAGAATGGGGCGCCAGCGAGAACAATCGCAAGGCGAAGTATTACAAGCTCACGGCGTCGGGACGGAAGCAACTCGAGCAGCATCGTGAACGCTGGGACCGCGCGGCCTTCGCGATCACCAGCGTACTGGAGGGTGCATGACGCTCCTGCACCGGCTGCGATCGGTTGTCCATTGGATCATTCATCGCTCGGAGGCTGAACAAGGTCTGAACGACGAGTTGCAGTCGTTTCTCGACATGTCGGTTGCCGAAAAAATCGCCGATGGCATGTCGCCCGCTGAAGCCCGTCGTCTGGCGAACCTGGAACTCGGCGGCGTCGAGCAGGTGAAGGAGCATGTCCGCACCGAGCGGCACGGCGGCTGGCTCGACGAAATCGGCCGCGACGTTCGCTACGCGTTTCGGCTGTTTTTCAAGAACCCCGTCTTTACTTGCACGGTCGTTCTGACCCTTGCCCTCGGAATCGGTGCGAACACGGCGATCTTCAGCCTGATCGACGCGTTGATGCTCCGATGGCTTCCTGTGCGTGACCCGCAGGAGCTGGTGCAAGTGCGGTTGCAGTCGCCGGGCGCAAATGAGCCGGGCGGTGAGAGCTTTTCCTACCCGATGGTTCGCGCGTTGGCTGATCAGCGCGACATCTTCAGCGGTGTCGCCGGATTCAGCGGAACAAGCTTCGATGTTGGAACGCCCGGATCCTTCAGCCGCGTTCACGGGGCATTGGTGACGGGCGGGTATTACTCCACGCTCGGCCTCAATCCTGTCGTCGGCCGGTTGCTGACCGACGAGGACGATCGAGTGGGCGCGCCGCTGAGCGCGGTCATCACCTATGGCTATTGGCAGCGAGAGTTTGGCGGAAGCCGCCAGGTCGCCGGCCAGACGATTCGCATTAAAGGCCAAATGGTGACGATTGTCGGCGTCACGCCTCGCGGCTTCGCCGGTGCGAACGTCGGCGACGTTGCGGATATCACGATGGCCGTTGCCGCCCTGCCGCAGATGTATCCGACGATGGCGCCGCTGCTCGGGTCCGGCAACGTCTGGCTGCGGATTCTCGCGCGGCCCAAGCCGGACATCTCGACTGACGAAGCCACGTCGAGGCTGAACGTGATGTGGTCCCGCCTGGCGGACTCTCTCATCAACCCCGGTTGGCCCCCGAGCGAGCGAAAGAAGATCTCGGAGTCCGTGTTCAGGCTTAGTGACGGCGGAACCGGGTGGAGTTATCTTCGCGAGACGTATCGAAACCCGCTGTACGTTCTCATGGGCGCCGTGTCGCTGGTGCTTCTCATCGCGTGCGCGAATGTTGCGACGCTGTTGCTGGCGCGTGCCTCGGCGCGGCAAAAGGAAATCGCCGTGCGCCTGGCGATCGGCGCGAGCCGTGCGCGAGTCGTGCGTCAACTGCTGATCGAGAGCATCGTGCTCTCGCTCATTGGCGCCGCCTGCGGCGTCCTTCTCGCGCGGGTTCTCGGATCTCTTCTCATCACCCTCATCTCGACTGATCTATCGTCAGTTGATTTCGATCTGACGCCGAACGGGCACGTTCTCGCGTTCAGCGCCGCTGCCGCAATCGTCACCGGGATTCTGTTCGGAATGGCGCCAGCGATTCAGACGACCGCTGTAAATCCGATCGTCGCGGCGAGAGAGGACGTGCGAACAACCGCCGGCTCGCGAACTCGCTTGCTTCCATTTCTGGTTGTCGCACAGGTGGGGTTGTCTCTCGTCTTGCTCGCGGGCGCCGGACTCTTCGCCCGAACGCTGAGCAACCTGCAATCGCTCGATGCTGGATTCCGCACCGAGGGCGTGTTGCTCGTCGTGCTCGACGACCAGCGGGCGCTGATTTCGCCACCGGTTGTCGAAGAACTTCAACGCCTGCCGGGTGTCCTGTCGACAGCGGTGTCCACGCACACGCCGCTCAATGGCTGGACCTGGAGCGAACCGGTCGTGCCGGCAGGGCAGCCACGCCCGGAGCGAGACAACGCGGTTGTGGTCGGCGCCGGCCCTGGCTTCTTTTCGACGCTCCAGATTCAATTGATCGCAGGCCGGGAGTTCACGGAGCGAGATCGCCGCGACCGAGCCCCCGTGGCGCTCGTCAACGATGCCTATGCGGCGCGACACTTTCCCAACCGCAGTCCTGTAGGCCAGCACCTGTCGACGAGCATCGGGGAAAACAAGGACTTCGAAATCGTTGGGATGGTGCGGAATGCGAAGCTGACGGGATTGCGTGCCGCGGCGCCGCCGACAGTGTACGTCGCGTACTACCAGCTCGAGTCGGCACGTGCGACGACGATATCCGTTCGCGCGACGAGTCCACTTGCGCGCGTGTCGACGGCGATCCAACAGACGCTGCAGCCAAAGTTCCCGAATACGCCGATCGAGGTCCGCGCGCTGTCGACACAGGTGGCGAACACCATCGTGCAGGAGCGGATGATGGCGATGCTTGCCGGGGGATTCGCCGTGCTGGCTCTCACGCTCGCGTGCGTCGGTCTCTACGGGCTGCTCGCGTATGACGTCTCGCGGCGAACGAGAGAGATTGGAATCCGTATGGCGCTCGGTGCGCACGCCCGACGTGTCGTCGCATCAGTCGTTGCCGGCGGCATTCGACTCGTCGCGATCGGAGTCCTCGCCGGCCTGCCTGCCGTGTGGATTGGATCACGATCGATTGGGTCGCTGTTGTTTGGCGTCAGGGCACTGGACGCGGTGACGATCGCTGGCGCGATCGTGGTTTTGCTGGCGGCAGCGCAGTTGGCCGCTTACTTGCCCGCCCGGCGCGCCTCACGCGTCGACCCACTCGAGGCGCTGCGGCACGAATAAAGAGGGACGTCACCTCATCGGCACGATCCACTCGACAAAATCATCGTCGGTGCTTCCGGCAGGTCGAACACCTGCGGAATGTGCCACGTCGCGCCAGTTCAGGCGGCCATGAACGCCGTACGGTCGCAAACGAATCACGCCTGATGAGGGTTCGACGCGCACTTCGAAAAAGCTTTGAAAGAATGGTGCGACGTTATAGTCGAATGCCGCCGAGAGCCACTCGGCCGAGAACGGCCACGCGCCGAACTCGGTCGTCCACCACCACGCGGGGCGTTTCCATGCCGGAGTCCGCGCCTGGATTTTCTGCGACACCGCTTCCCGGTTGGGGTAATACGCCCATTGGGCGGTCGCAGGGTTCGATGGCCACGCCAGCGCCGTGCCGAAGCTGAGATACGCTCCGCCGCCGCCGTTGACGATGTAATGAATCGTCGACCTGTTTGCGGCGGGAGGTTCGACGTAATACTCCAGATCGTGCGTGTCCCCTGCCATCAGGATGGTCGCGCCGCCATCGAGCAGCCGCTGTTTGAGACGGGTGAAGTCGGCGTTGCCAGCGGTCGTATCGCCGCCGCCGGCATAGAACGGATGTCCGACAACCGCCATGATCGATTTACCGCGCGCCCGCGACAGTGCGGCCTCGAGCCATTGCCACTGTAATTCGTCGATTCGCTTGACGATGCCGGTGTCGATCCCGACGAGCGCGAACCGTTCGGTCTGAATCTCGAAAAACGGCGCTCGTTGGAATCCGGTCGGCACGTTGTAATCGCTTCGCAGCTGCGCGGCGTCCGCAATCAGCTGCTCGATTCGGGCATCGGTGGTACTCGTGAGCCTGAGATCGGCCTCAGCCCGCGCCCGCATCGAGAGCCGTGCTGATTCGGCGTCGAGGAATGTCGCCAGGAACGCTTCCAGGGCATCGTACCAGTCGTGATTGCCGGGAATGGCGTAGACCGGTTTGGTGACCCCTTTGAACGGCAGCCAGAACTTCGCTTCATAGTCGATCATCGACCCGTTCGGATAGACAACATCTGACGAGATGACGAGAAACCGAACGTCGGGCCGCCCTGCCACGGTCAGCAGCTGATCGCGGAGCACGTGTTGAGACGCGTCTCCCTCGCCGGTGTCGCCGATGACAATGAAGGAGAAGTCGCTGCTGGCGATTTCGCCTGGCTGGACGGCAAAGAGCGACGAGTTGGCAGGATGTGCGGCCGTGACATCTCGCACCATCGCGGCGCGCCATTGGTCGGTGCGCGATTCCGCCCAGGAGTTCCACAAACCGGACGCCCAGTTCTCGGTGTCGAAGAACCAGCTCATCCCCCAGATTGGCACCGTTGCGGCGACGACTGCGGCGACAGGCAAACCGGACGCCAGACTTCGTTTCAGCGCGGCCGGGAGGGAGTACCGCATCTCCCGCAGCCGGATCCCGATCCGCAATCGATGCCGCAGCCATAACTCCGCAAGGCGATTTGGCCATGTCCGCCGATCGGTGTCAGCCCGCAACTGACGCCGCCAGAGCCATCGTTCAAGCCATCTGGTCGAAGAGCGGATCGAGAGGACCACGGGCACGAACAGGAACAACGCGATGACGACCGCCAGCAGCATGTCGCCGAGGACGGCCACTGCGGGTGCAACGAACCCGAGGAGCGATCCGTCCGGCTGCATTCGCGCGATGTGGATTGCGAATAACGTCGCGACGAAGGCGAGCGTCCAACGTAAATCGGCAGGGGCTCGCGCCTGTTCCTCATCGATCAACTGCTGGCGAAGGGCGGCCGCGTCGTGTTCCCCGAGATCGAGGTCGTCGACCACCGTCCGCGCCGCATCGTCGGTCTCGTAGACCAGCGCCGTTGCCATCGTCCAGGCAATACCGAAACAGCGGAGCGCGGCAGCCAACGCAATCAACCACGTCGTCGAGATCTGCTGGACGATGAGCAGTGCGATGGAGACCGCGGCATCGCCGAGCGCTGCCAGTAGTGCGTATGCCCGAGCGCGTGATTCAGTCGCGCGCCAGAATGCTCGGACGTGACCGACAGCGTCGAGGGCAAACGTGATGGCGAGAAACAGGACGAGGGCGGTTCCAGCGATGAAGGGCGCGTTCATCACCAGCAGCGCCATCAGTAGCGTAATCAGGCCGCTGGTGACCGCGCGGCGGACAGCGGAGAAGCTGCTCCGTCGCAGCCCGTGGAGGGTCTCGACGCCACCGGCGAGCGCGAGCAGCGCGCCGACGCGCAATAAAGGATGTTCGGCAGCGCCTCGCGGTGCGATCAGCGAGGCTACGCCGCACAGGACAGCGACGAGAGAGAACCATTCGAGCCTGACCTGGCGAGCCCGCGTGGCGAAGACGTGACTGAGATCGATGGGCATGGGTGTGCGCGAACGATATCGTCCTACATTTTCTGGCTGCGTTGATCTTCCGTCCAACGGGTGATCGTCCGCCTGAAGGCGGAAGCCACCAACAAGGTCACAAAAATGTCGGACGCGTTCTGTTCGAGACATTCTTGTTCGATCACGTGGCGTCGCGCGGTTTCCGATCGCTCGCGACGCAACTCGATAGCTGCCGCAGCCTGGGCAAGAAGCGACATTTTTGGCGCTTGGTTTCCTGCGGCCGATCAAGAAATGTCGCAAAAAGATAGGTTCGCGCGTTCACCGCCGGCCAAAATTGTCTGTTTTATGGCGCAAAACCGCGGGTCACTCAGTTCCCGCCTTGGCGTGGATCTTGGTATCTCCACCGGCGAGCTGGAACGAGATCGGTGTATCGCACTTTTGCCGGAGGGTATCCGCCCAACCGCGCCTTCAGTTCGCTCAGGTAATACGCGCCGTGATGGGCACGGCACGCCTTGCATCGAGGTACACATGAATCAAGCTGATACCGCATGGATGTTGATCGCCACGGCACTCGTGCTGTTAATGACCCCGGCGCTCGCGTTCTTCTACGGCGGTCTGGTCCGATCGAAGAACTCGCTCAACACAATGATGATGAGCTTTATCTCGCTCGGGTTCGTCGGGGTGTTGTGGGCGTTGCTCGGGTATTCCCTGGCGTTCTCGACCGGCAACAACTGGATCGGCGATCTCTCGAATGCATTCCTGCGAGGGGTGGGGCTGGAGGTGCGCACCGCGACCACAATCCCGCACGCGCTGTTCATGTCGTATCAGGGCACGTTCGCAATCATCACGGCAGCGCTCATCTCCGGCGCGATCGTCGAACGGATGCGTTTTTCCGCCTATGTGACGTTTATCTCCATCTGGGCCCTCGCCGTGTATAGCCCGATCGCCCACTGGGTGTGGGGCGGCGGCTGGCTGGCAAAGATGGGCGCGCTCGACTTCGCCGGGGGCACGGTCGTGCACGTCAACGCCGCCGTCGCGGCCCTTGCCGCAGCCGTCGTCGTCGGCCGACGATCCGACCATCAGAAAGCGTCGATCCTCCCGCACAACGTGCCATTCGTGCTCCTCGGGGCCGGCCTCCTCTGGTTCGGCTGGTTCGGCTTCAACGCCGGCAGCGCGCTGGCCGCCAGCCCGATCGCGGGTCTGGCATTTGTGACCACCATGCTCGCGCCGGCCGCCACCCTGGTCGTCTGGACGATTATCGATGTCGTGCGCACCGGGAAGCCGACCAGTGTCGGCGCCGCGACGGCGATCGTCGTTGGTCTCGTCGCCGTCACTCCCGCGGCGGGTTTCATTTCACCGATGAGTGCGCTCGCGCTTGGCGGCATTGCCGCAATCCCCAGCTACTTCGCGATCCAGGTACGCGCCAAGACTTCGCTCGACGATTCACTTGATGTCATTGCCGCCCATGGTGTCGGCGGCACCGTCGGCGCGCTCCTGACCGGCGTCTTCGCGGAGAAGGCACTGAACGGTGTCGCTGATGGCGTGCTCTTCGGCAATCCGAAGCAGATCCTCGTTCAGGGCACGGCTGTCCTCGCCGCGATCGTCTACAGCGGCGTCGTCAGCTTCGTTCTCCTCAAGGCGATCGCTCTGGTGATGCCGCTGCGTGCGACCGGGGACGAGGAAGCCACGGGTCTCGACATCGCGCTGCACGGCGAAGAGGCGTACCTGCACGATGGTGGAATGGAAGCGGTCACGCCGATCGAAACAGACATCTTCCAGCCGGTGCCAGCACCCGCGAAATCCGCCGCCGTTTCGATCTAGATCCCGGGATTGCCAAACCAGGAGGTTATGCGCTGACCTCACGAGCGCACGGATTAGATCCGTGCGCTCGTTTCGAAGCGCCCTCGATCGAGGTGGGTGCTTTATTTGACCTGGACGCGGATTGTCAGCGGTGCAGTCAGCGTTACAGTCACGGGCGTTCCCGCCGGTAGACTCACTTCGTCGCCTTTTGTCGCCAGGACAGTGGCGGTTCCTGCACCGCCGCCGATCGCTGCTCCGGTTGCCGCGCCGCTACCGCCACCGACGATGCCACCGATGATGGCACCAGCACCCGCACCGATTCCGATCTTGGTCGCGTCTTTTGCCTTGGTCGATGAAGCCTCACGAGTGATTGTCTCGGTACTCATGTGTTCAGGTCCGCTGTGCGTATCCACGGAGTTGAAGCGGAACGCGATCACCGCGCGCCCCTTCACCTTTGCCGCCTGCTCGGCCTTCGTCACGTGTCCCGTGATGGTTGCGCCCGGGGGCAGGAGTTCGACGCCGTCGATCGCCACGGCCGATTTCAGCTTTGCACGCACAGTGTCCTCGACCTTGCTCGTGTCTGACGCCACAGGTGTCACGAGCGTTGCCGAGAGTGTGGCACCGGTGTTGATCGTCAGTTCACGGAATTCAGGTTCCGGCGGCGGAGGTGGGGGCGGCGGTTCTTCTTTGACCGGAGGCGGCGGCGGAGGCGCTGCGGCGATCGGCGATTCGTCCACCGGAGGTGTCGTCGGCTTCGGTTTTGGCGCCGCGGTCGTTCGCGCCTTGCTTGCTGTTAATGACGTCGGTGCAACGGCCGGTGGAGGTGTCGCTTCGGCGACGGGGGGTGGAGCGGCCGGCGGCGCAGCGGGCGCGGCCTCCGCGGGTTTCGCTTCAGCCGTCGAAGCCGGCTCCGCGGCAAGCGTCGACGCCTTCAACGACGTAATCTGCGATTTGAGAACCTCGGTATTGCCGCCGTCTCGCCGCTGGACAACGAGGCGATCGGATTTCACCTCCACCAGCCGTCCCGAGACGCTGGTGCCGTCGTTCCTGACGACGGTGACGTCGGTGCCGAGCGGATATGTTTCGCTTCGTGCGCAATTGGCCAAACCCGCGGTCAGTGCGAGGACAATGATCAGGCGTTTCATATCTCCTCCAACTGTCGGAACTTGCTCTGAATTCACGAGAGATGTGCAAGTGATGTACCTCCGCATGCTGCACCGCATGTCGAAACTATCCTGCATTTCTCGATCTTCATTACTCAATCTGCGCGCGAAACGCTTCGCCGACCATGTAATTGATACCGTCGATACGAATAGCAATCCGGCGAGTTTGCGATCGACAAACCTCGATCGGATGACCGGAGTCCAGACATATTGATGGCCCACGGTTATTCGTGGGGAAAGAACCCGCTGACTGGAGAACGTCCCGTACAATCTCCGATATGTCGGAGCCTGAAGTTTGGTTGCGCGGACCGATTCCAGGAGTCCCGCAATACCTACAACCGGTCGCACATAGCCTTCTGCAATGTCGGGAGGAGATCGCCCGCGTGATCGCCGGCATGACGCCGGAGCAGATCTGGTCTGCGCATGCCAATGCAGCATCGGTCGGCTTTCATGTGCTGCACGCGATCGGCAGCCTCGATCGTCTGTTCACCTACGCGCGAGGCGAGACACTCTCTGATGCGCAGCGTCGCACCCTCGTGGAGGAGACGCAGCCGGATACGGCTGTGACTGCCGGTGAGCTGCGTGCCGCGTTCGACGCCGGTGTGGCGCGCGCGCTCGATCAGCTTCGCGGGACCGACGAGACGACGCTCACGACAGTCCGTCACGTCGGCCGCGCGCGGTTGCCGTCAACCGTGATTGGTCTGTTGTTTCATGCGGCAGAGCACACGCAGCGTCATGTCGGTCAGGCGCTGACCACCAGCCGGTTGCTCTCGTAGAAGACCGGAAGCTGCAGCAGTTAGATTCAGCGACGAAGCGAGATGTGGACGTTGGTCGGCGGGTCGGGGCAGTTGCCTTTGGGAAAGCCCTGGGCGGAAAAGAAGAGGGCGTTTTCCGAGCCACTCCCGGATGTGGAATCAAAGACGCTTTCGCTCCGGCACGTTTCTCCGGACGCGGTCCGATACGAGATGGTCAGTGATCCCCAGAACAACGGCCCGGCGTATCGGTCTCTGGTCTCGAGCATGCCGTTGACCGTTCCGCTCGCGCGCTGGCCGTCGACGGTAAAATTCCCCGAGATGTTCAGCGTGCCTCGCTCATTTGTCAGGTCCGCATTTACCGGCAGCGTGCCCCAGCTCGATTCGAATGTGCCGCTCCATCGACCGGTCACGGGTGTCTGGACTGGTGCAGGTGAGTTCGGCGACAGCCCGCACGCCGCGAGACACGTTACTGCACCGGCCACGAGTAAGGATCGATACATGGGTCTTGCGGTCCGCGGCGCAAGTCCCGTACCGCAGGGTTGACGACAGATCTCCTGTCGAGAGCGGCACAGGAAGGGCTTGCGCTTACAGCTTCGAGGTGAGGCTGACGAAACCGTCGACCGTCTTTGACCTGGCGCGGCGTTAATGTTTGCGCGGCGTCGACCAGCGACACACCAAATTCACGGACCCACCACGACACGGGATCGCCACTAAGTGTTCTCACGGTCATCGCCGCAGAAGAAAACCGCGGGGTCGAGGGCACCGGTGGCCTCCAACGGACTCTGTTAGCGCGCACGTTTGATACCAGTGTGGTCACGGCGCAAACCGAGCGTTCTGACGTGTTTTGATCCACGACATTCCGGTGTGCTCCACGACATGCCAGAGTGGGTTGATCGTTGGTGGCCTGGGAGCCAGCGAAAGGGCCTTAGCGGACCAGGGACTGGGTCGACGACTTCCCTGGAACTGAAGAATCCCAGAACCCTCCCAGCACAACTCCCACTGGTCCGACGACGAAGTCGACGGCAACGAAGAACAGGAGAACTGGAAGAGGCATCGTGTCGAAGGCTGGAAGCCAGGCATACGCCGCGAATGCCACGAGACCGGCTGCGATGCAGAAAGCAGCGTAGACGAGTACCATCGGCCTGGAATGTGAGCGCCGCACAACCCAGCCGCTGGCAGCAGCGCTGAAAAAGACGAACGGCAAGAACAGCCAGTACGTCTTGTTGCCCAATGCAGACTGGACGAAATAGGCGACCAGCGAGGTCGTGACATAGCAAAGCCCTGCTGCGACAACGTAGCCGATCAGCAGGGCGCGAATCGTGTGCAGTCTCTTCGACCGCGCTTCATGCGCGGCGCCGACGACCAACGCGACCAGGACCTGCCGCCAAAACCACGAGAGCGAGCGCCCATTCTGGTACTGTTCGATGAGGTCGCCGCATAGCGCCTCCGTCGTTCGCTGCGGGCCAAACGCGGCGAGCAATTTCATGCCCAACGAGGGAGGAAGCGTCGATCTCATGTTGTTCCTTCCTGAAGTTGCCGAATGCCTCCCCACATCTTGACGAGCGCGCGCTTGGCGTCGCGCGCCTCACGAACTCCTTTGGCGGTCACGCGAAAATAACGCTTTGCCCGACCGCCTCGCTCGGCAGTCGATTCGCCAACGCGCGACGATACCCATCCTCTGCTTTCCAGTCGCTCTAGAGCGGCGTACACAGTCGCGAGGGCGATGCTGCGACCAGTCGTGTTTTCGATCTCGGTGGAAATAGGAACGCCGTACGCGTTATCGTCCAGGCGCAGTACGGCGAGGAGAATCATGAGATCGAAGTGCCCTGGACGATCGGCCATAGACTTTATTCCAGTATATGGAATAAATCGAGGACGTTCAAGCCTGAGCACCTCCTTCGAGTTAAAACTTCCGCAGGCCGGAGTAGGCTCGACTTGGCCGAAGGTACAGCGTATTGCGCGAGTAGTCGATCGCCAGGTTGAACCGCCGCAGTATGCCGAGTCCGATGAGCCCATCGGCTTCGCCGAGCAAGCCGCGCAACGCCGGCTCACGAAGCGCCCAACCTTCGGCACCATCGATGACCCAGCGACCGAGCCCAATCGAAATGCCGGGTAATCGGATCGCTTCGGCGGACTGCTGCGCCACTGCGATCGTGTCGCGGATCGCTCGTTGTTCGCGATCCAGCAGTCGGTGGTCGCTTGCGAACGTGTAGCCAAGCACGACGTCGGTTGCGAGGCCGCTGCCAAGCGCGAAACGGGCTCGGATGGGGGAGGGTTCGTCTGCTACGCGCAGGGACACATTGATATATGCCAGCCAGCCTTCGCGCTCAAGAGGCACGGCGCTGTAACCTCGCGAGCGAAATATTGATGGTGTCCAGAAAGAGAGTTTTCGTGTGTCGAAGTCGATTTCAGGGACGAATCGCCCAATGAGGTCGGCACCTATGACGCCATCCGCTACCGCAGGCGAGGTTGAGTCGTTCGAGGAAAGGAGCGCGAGCCTCTGATGGCGTAACGCGATCCCGCCGAGCCCGATACTGACATCATTGACGAATTGGCGACTCCGAACGGTATCCTCCGGATGATCTAACAATGATGCGAGCCGCGGGCCGATGGCGGACCACTCGGCGGCCGTGTCAACGGTAAAAACTCCCGGTGCGCCATCGACCAGAACAGAAATCTCCATCCGGCCCTCCGGTGACAACCTGAATCCGATGCGTGTCACCGGATCGGCACAAGTTGCTGGCGCCGCGAGCAGCAAAGTACTGATCGTCGCGAAGGCCAGCCAGTCCCGCCCGGCCCAAGTCGTGCCCCGACTCGAAGAATCAAATATCGACATGACACCGCGATATTCGTAACCGCTGGATCGCGACTTCGCAACAGAACGTGACCATGCCATGTTGGATAAACGTTGCCATCCGTGGCATGTCGGTTGCTCGGAGGCAGCCGCTCGACCAGTCACCAACAAGCGAGGTCGCCATGATACGTCGCGGAGCGTTGTTCATCGGTTGTCTTTTCGTTCTCGGTTCCGCGCAGTCATCAATCGCACAGGTCGCGCAAACCTACCGAATCGACGACCTCGGCTCGCTTGGCGGTCCGTCATTGATTGGAACGGCGATCAACGCCCACGGTGACGTCGCCGGAGTGGCCCAGTTGGCCGACGGGACGTACCACGCCTTCCGCTGGACTCGCGCCGGTGGTCTCGAGGACCTCGGAGCGAATGACGGCTGGTATGCACAAGCGTACGGCATCAACGACAACGGCGACGTCGTCGGTGTATACCTCGACGCTGGCTCGAACCCGCACGGGTTCATCGCGCCGCGGGGCGGTGTGATGCAAGACCTGTTTACGTACGAGCGTCCAATTCAATTCGTGACGGCAATTACGAGCGACGGGCGCCTCTCCGGGACCATCGTCTCAGTCGATGGAGCGCACGCGTTTCGTACTTTGTCTGACGGTTCGATCCAGGACTTGGGGACTGCGGGTGCGACGAGCGACGCGGCGGACATCAATGAAGCCGGCGACGTCACCGGCATGCAGTGGAGTTCCGCGAGTCCATTCGATCCGATCACCGCCTACCGCTACTCGGATTCGAGCGGCAAAGTCGATCTCGGCACACTCGGCGGCAGCGCCAGCGCTGGCTTGTCAATCAATAACAGCGGTGTCGTTGTTGGATGGGCCTGGGACGACGCCAGCGTAGGCCACGCATTCCGTGCGCAGCCCGGTCATGCGATCGAAGATCTCGGAATGCTCGGCGGAGCATTCCCGCAAAGCGGTGCTGAGGCAATCAATGACAACGGCACCATCGTCGGGTATTCAACCGCACCGTCTGGATGGACGGCCTTTGCGTACTCAGATGCCACAGGCATGGTCGATCTCAACACGCGTATTCCTCCGCCGAGCGATGGCTGGCGGGGACTGAACGATGCACGGGCGGTCAACAATTCTGGGCAGATCGTCGTGGAATACGCGGTTCTCGGACGTAACGGTACCTATCTCCTCACGCCGGTCACCGACACGGCAGC